>R26__coassemble_114_pt1 | contig 53324 bp, 38 predicted proteins | sample R26__metabat2_high_PE_047 | metagenome-assembled genome bin R26
AATTGCATTTTCAGCATTTCGTATACTTCAAAGAATTTATCCGTAAATGGCATAATAACGAAAACTTTTTTCTTTTCCATGATTTCATACTCCTTTGGCTATATTATTTTGCACTTATATGTAGTGTTTTATGTGCAACCCAAAAAGCTTCACTTGGCTTTATAATCAAGATATCAATTGGCCCGCCAACGGTTTTCAGCCTCTGTTGAAAATACATAGTATCTATAGTTGTATTAATGGCGTATGTCGCAAAGTCTATTCCATCTTGTAATGAGAAAAAACTCCAAGGTATAGGTGGAGAATTCCATTCGTCGTATTTTTCTATTTCCTTACCAGTTTCTTTTTCCACTTCCTTATGTTGAAACCATACAGTCTGTATAAGTCTAGATAAAATTTCTGTCTCACCATTCCATATTGCTCCTTGAAGAGAAGTATCAATTTTTATAGTCTTTTTTGTATAAGTAAAAATCCGATATACTTCTTGAACGATTATATCATCCTTTTTTGAATAGCCTGCTACATGGAATATAATATCCGGAACAGGCGAAAATGCACAAAAATGATCAAGTAATAAATCAGGAATATCGCATATTTCAGTTTTATCTGTAATTGCTGTGTTAATAAAACTCTCAATGAAACCAGCTAATGGCTTGCCATTTATGGAAGCATCACCACATGCTGATATTCCAATTCTATTGTTTCCAAGAAAGATTTTATTTGTTGTATCTGTAAAGTGTACACCTTGATTTTTAGTGATAACTATTCCTTTACCGTCTGGAAGTGTTTGTTTTTCTTGAGTATTGTATGTTGTGCGACTATCACTTGCCATGACAATTCCTTCACCGGTATGGATAGAGATAATGAGAGACATACATTTCTCCTTTCAATGATAATTGTTTATTCCAGAGTTATATCTTCCTGGTTTACATTATAGAGGCTTACCCTGTTTTCAAGGTCGACTTCTGTTACAATCCAGCCACGTAGATTACAGTTACGGATAAATTCCTGAACACGATTGATACCTTTCATTTCTTTTAAAGTAATAACTGCTCCGAAGTTGAGTTCACTTTGAATGTGGCTCGATAGCCTTTCCATGGATGTAATGCTTAACCCCCATAATCTGTCCTCATAAGCGATGCGAGGTTTACTGTTTTTCAGTAAATTCGATATAAGTTTTGTGTTATCCCATTTTCTGAATTCTCTCCGGGCAGTTCTTTCGGTAACATAAGCGCCTTCTTCATCAATCTTGTTTTCATTAATGTCCTCGATTGAGTCATCACTTTTTACTCTTCCGAATTTGATTGTTAATTCGCGGCTTGTATAGTCAACGCCTTGTTGCCTAGAACATTCAGGGAAGTAACACATGGTTGCTCTTGCTAAGAATGGATACTTGCCCTCATCATCTTTAGGAACAGGAATACCATAATTTGTTGTTTTATAGCTTGTTGCCGTGCCATATACATAAAAACGAATTTCATCATTTGCACATGAAATTACTTCATTGATTGTTTTAGGAACAATTCCATGCCCAATGAGATATCGGTCCTCAAGTTTTATTGGGGTTTTACGCCATCCTGCTGCTGAATCAATCAGTAGGGCTTTGGCGATTTCTCGTGGAAGTCCTAAAATATCAATCAGGTAACTCATTTTTCTGGTGATCCAGGGAGCAGCGAAAGAAGTACCGTATACACCGGAAATGCCGTTATCAAAAGAATAGGCTTTAATTGGTTCTTCTTTGTCTCCTCCATAATAGGAAGCATCGGGCTTCAAAAAGAATGATAAGACATTGCCGGCTCTGGAATAGGATGCAGGTTTATTATTTCGTTTTACTGAATTGATGACCATTGAATTAAGTGAATCGGCAGGAGATCCAATTCTTTTTTTCGTTGGCTTTGGCTCTTCTAAATCATTTGTTCCAGAGACAACAAAGATTATGTTGTGCTGTGTTTGTAATTCATCCAGTGTAGCAGCATCAAAAGAAATATAGTTTTTTGACACTTCTTCCAGCGTGCCCAATGAAAGATTCCAGACATGAATGTCAGGGTTATCAAGGATGATTCTGCGTATTTTATTAACCAAACGAGGAACAGATATTTTACTGTTACTAACACCAAAATGGCGAACTCTAAATCTTCCACATCCATCATCTAAATCAGGGTTAAGACTTGGACCATCGACAATAATAGAGGAAACTTGTGTTCCATGGATATATCTATCCTCAGCTTGCCCGGATTTTTCTACTTCATCAAGGACTTCGTGATACTCAACCCAGTCGGAAAAATATGCACGTTCATCGAAAAGTTTGTCAATAACACCAATAACTGGTTCGTTGGTGGGCTGGGGTATTTCTAATGATTGATGTGATTGTGTTCCAGGAATATCCTCAATCTGAATCTGAGATAAGTCTGATATCATGGAAATCATATATGGAATATGATCTCTTAGTTGTAAATATAAGCTCCAATCTACAGACAGAGTATTATCACCATACGAATAATAAATGGGATTACGCAGATGAAGCTTCTCAAATATATCTGCGGTAGATAATTCTGTACGGAATAGAGTGATCAGAAAATTATCCTTTTTTTCAGGTGCGGTTATTTGCGGAATTGAAATAGATTCAATCACTGAAGCATCAATGATAAGATCCCTCAATTTTGTTTTCTTTATTGGATATCCAACATAATTTATTTTTGCTCCGGGTTCTTTAAAGTTTGTAAGATCAGCCTGGCCTGAAAGACGATCATTAAGGAATGCTATTGCAATGGATAAATTTGTTATCGTGTTCTGCAGTGTTTGCTGATCAACATAATAAGTAATGATGTGCTTTTCTTCACCTTCAGGATCATTTGAGAAACGATTTCCAACAACAACCTGATTAATATCTCTGCTTGTGGGTTTGAGAATCTCACGTATTCTTCCTGACTTGGAAATCATATCAGTATACTTAACATCCACAAGATAACCTTGTATTATTTGAGGATGCGACTTATAGTACTGATCTATAGATTGAAGTTGGTATATAAGCTTTTCAAGAAGGTTGGAATTTACTTTAGCATTTTTCCTTAGATTACGTACAGGTTTTGTTTCTCCGCGTGATTCATGATTCATTCTAAGTTTAACTTGTAATAGTGGGTTCATTCACTCACCCCCTTCAGTTTTCTTGAAACGCTGCTTTTGGGGATTTTTGATAGGATTTCTATTTCACGTGTTGTATATCCTTGCTTGCTTAATTGTTGAATATCTATCGTAGTGGGGTTGTCATTCAGAGACAAATATATTCTTCGCAGATAATCATACTCATTAGATTCATCGCTAAAGGCAACAGCAGTTTTTATAATCTGCTTTAAGTCACCTGGATAGGGTAAATTGTCCTGTTTATTTAAGATTTTATTAAATAGACGGATATCTTGACGCATATTAATTGATCCTTTGAAGGCTGTTCGCAACATAGCATCTGCAATATCAATAAGGTCTTTCTTTGTATATCTATCAAAAGAGATTTGTGCATCAAATCGGCGTGTTAAGGCTTTATCAAGTTTCTGATATAGATTTGTTGTGGCTATAATAATGAGCTCATTATTCAGCCTGTCTAGTTCTTTTAAAAATGTAGAAGTAACACGTCCCATTTCTCTATGATCATTTTGATTTATACGATCAAGGACAAGGGAATCAATTTCATCAAATAACACGATACTTTTTGATGCAGAAAGACATTTCAATTCATCGAACAACATAGACACATTGCGTGCTGTTTGTCCTAATCTGCTGTCAATAAGTTGTTCAAACCGGACATAGTATAGATTTCTTGAAAGAAGACGAGCAATTTGGTTTGCGGCTTCTGTTTTTCCTGTGCCCGGTGCTCCAAAGAATAAAAATTTGGACAATTCAGAATTTTTGGATATAGCCTTCACAATGCCGATTATATCTTCCTCAATGCAGGAAGGAAGTAATAAAGGTTTTGTTGAGTATTCTTCTTTTTGTAAATAAACGAAATTGGTATATATGGATTGCGATTCAACAAAATTGGTTGTTGAAATTAATTCCATGATATATTGGGCAATAGTGCTATCACCAGTGAGCTCAAATTCTCTTGCAATATCTGCGGCTTCAGAAATAAATGCTTCGTTATTTTTTTCTGAATGATATCTTATAAGGTTAACAATGCTTTGTTTTTTCATAGTGATCATCTCCTGAAAATAGAATATAGCAAAGCGGGACAAAAGTCAATATAAATGGGACAAAAACATTCAAACACACTAAAAATGGTTAATTAGTAGAACCTATGGGTGATTATGAGTATATGCGTATATAAAAATTTCTTGTGCAGTTGTGTATTTTTTACGGGAAGAAAAAACGGCTTCTATCTATTTCTTACAATTTCACATTTCGTCAGTAGATCACATAGGTAAAACGTGATAGTTTTACAATATGCAAAAGGAATAGACAGAAGCGTTCCAGGGATCCGGAACGCTTTTTTGCTGCATTTGAAAAATGACCGGATTATACATTGTGTACGCGTGTGGCACGTGATACTATATGTTGTGCTTGAAGTGACTGGATGAATGAGATTTGAAATGCTGAATGAACTGAATAGCTGAAACGCGACAGAGTGGAATTGATGACAGAGAGAATGTTGGAAAAGCGTTTTTCTCTGTCTTTTTATATATATTTATAACTAAAAACGGAAGGGGGGAGGTCATCGCGAAGCGATGACAATGAACAGTTAAAAATGCATAATGAACAATGACCTTCCAGACAGTCATTCGATCTACCCATTCCCTCGAATTCTCAGAGAATCTCAGGGATTCTATGAGAATTCGTAATCCTGGGTGTATTGTCTCACCTTATGACTTTGTCTTGTAGGTGTAGTTTACTGACTGCTTACGAACTTCCTTTGGAAAGGGCCAGCCCTTTGACTTGATGCTGATTTTCGGGAAGATGGGATTGTGACAAGTGACAGGTGTGACAACTTTTTATTATTTATTAAATCAAGAAATATCAGAAAGGGAATAATCAGGCACATACGTATATACGCGTATATATAGAGAAGCCTGTCACGTTGTCACAGTTGTCACAGAGTGTGGCTTCCGGTGTGACGGACATGACAACTTTTTGTATTATATTATGATTCATTTTTTACTCGTGTAATGATACACGACCTGCATATTACGTATGTATATATAGGGGAATCCTGTCTTGTCGTCACAGTTGTCACGGGAAGAGGGTAACGGCGGCTTCCTGCGTACCGGGGAGTGAACAACTGAACAACCTGAACAACTTTTTATTATTTATTAATTCAAAAAATCTCAGAGAGGGAATAAGGAGTGAGTGCGTATATACGCATATGTATATAGAATCCCTGTTCAGTTGTTCAGGTTGTTCACAGAAAGGGGAGCGTCAGCGGCTTCGCCAAATGCAGAATGCTGCGATCGCTGTTACCAAAGCTGCTACGCACCTTTGACAGCTGTAGCATGGCAACTGTTAGCCAAATCGCAGATTTGGACAGTTGCTCAACAATGCAGAATTGTTCGCTGCGGCGGGAAAAAGTTTGACGGTCGGGTTGACTTTTGAGGGAAAAGTTGCTCTTGGATATTGGGGTGGAATGCTTTGGGGAAATATCGGGCCTGTGGTAACCGCAGGGCGTGTGTGGTATAATCAATTCAGCGTTTTGAGATCTTTGGTTTATAGGAGCGATATGGAAAGTAATCTGCAGAGAGTCAAGGCTGTGTTTAACAGTCCGGCTTACAAGGCGATCTTCCGGTGGACCAAGCCGTTTAGGGGGGCTATCTGGGGGATCTCTTTGATGGGGATCCTGGGGACGGTATTGTCTTTGTGGCTGACGCTGGTGACCAGGAGCCTGATTGACGGAGCGGTGAGCCGGGACGAAGGCGTGCTCTGGAAGTACGGGGCCATGCTGGTCGGCATTATATTGATTGAGCGGGGGATCTCCGTGCTTTCGGCCTGGCTGCGGACGAGGACCAGTGCGAAGATGCAGCTGGAGATGCAGCGGCAGGTGACGGCGTCGCTCATGAGCAAGGAGTATCCGGCGCTTAAACCCTTCCACAGCGGGGAACTGGTCAGCCGGGTGTTCTCGGATGTGGGCGTGGTGCGGGACGGCGTGCTGAACCTGCTGCCTTCCGTGCTGCGGCTGGTGGTGTCCTTTGTGGGCGCGGCCGGGATCCTGATCACCATGGACTGGCGGTTTGTGCCGGTGATCGTGATTGTGGGCATTCTCGGGGTGGTGGTGACGGCTGCCTTCCGGAATCCGATGAAGCGGCGGCATAAGCGGATGCAGGACGCGCAGGCGAAACTGCATGCCTCCACCCAGGAAACGCTGGAGAACGTGCGGCTCATCAAAGCGTCGGTGTCGGAGGAGCGGGCGCTGGATACCATGGACGAGCACCGGGAGCACCTGGCGAAGGAGCAGATCCGGAACGGGAAACTGTCCATTGCCATGAACAACGGCATGGGAAGCCTGTTTGATATCAGCTGGCTGGTGTGCAACCTCTGGGGGTGCGTGAAGATCTTCCAGGGAACCTTCACCTACGGCGGACTGGCGGCCCTGATCCAGCTGGTGGGCCGGATCCAGGGGCCCATCGCCAACGCGGTGAGCCTGGTAAGCCAGATGTACGGCGTGGTGGCGTCCGCGGAGCGGCTGCAGGAGGTTATCGGCCTCCCGGATGAGGAAACGGGAGAAAAGCTGTACGGGTTTGATTCGATCCGGCTGGAGGGCGTCCGGTTCCAGTATGCCGAGAGCCGGGAAGAGGTCTTGATCGACGTGGACGGCGTGATCCGGAAAGGCGACTTTGTGGCCCTGACCGGGATTTCCGGCGGCGGAAAGACGAGCCTGTTCCAGCTGCTGCTGGGGATCTACAAGCCGACGGCAGGCCGGGTGCTGTTTGTCTCCGGGGAGAAACAGGTGCCGGCCTGCAAGGGAACGCGGAGCCTGTTCGCCTATGTGCCCCAGGGGAATATGCTGATGAGCGGAAGCCTGAAGGACAACCTGACCATGTTTACCGATCATGCGACGGAAGAAGAGATCCGCGCGGCAGTGAAGGCGGCCTGCCTGGAGGAACTGGTGGGGAAGATCGGGATGGAGGCTAAGCTCGGGGAGCGGGGCGTCGGCCTGTCGGAAGGCCAGGCGCAGCGGGTGGCGATCGCCAGGGCGCTGCTGAGCAACGCGCCGATTCTGCTCCTGGACGAGGCCACCAGCGCCCTGGACGAGGAAACAGAGGCGCAGGTATTGCGGAACATCGCCGAAATGCGGAACAAGACCGTGATCATCGTGACGCACCGGCGGGCGGCGCTGGAGATCTGTGATTACCGGATGCATCTGACGGACGGGAAGGTCAGCGTCATTCGGGATGAGGAATGAATCACTCAGCATTCGGCATTCGGCGTTCAGCATTCAGCATTTCGCATTCGGCAATCAGCATTTCGCATTCAGCATTTAGCATTCGGCATTCGGCGTTCAGCATTCAGCATTTCGCATTCGGCAATCAGCATTTCGCATTCAGCATTTAGCATTCGGCATTGGGCATGAATCCTGCTGCCGGAAGGCGGGAAAAAAGAGAAGGACTGTATGAGAAGCATCATCATCGGGGATATTCACGGGTGCGACAGGGAACTGTGCGCGCTGCTGGAAAAGGTGCAGCCGGGAAAGGAAGACCGGATCATCCTGCTGGGGGACCTGTTTGACCGGGGACCGGACAGCTGGGAAGTATTCTACCGGGTGAAGAGCCTGGAAAGGGAATACGGGGAAAGGTTCATCCTGCTTCGGGGAAACCATGAGGATTACCTGCTGAAGGAGAAACTGACCCTGAGGGAAAAGCGGATCTGGGACAAGGTCGGAAAGGGCGCGACGGTTTCTTCCTTCCAGGCCCACGGGGAGAAGATGGAGGACGCGGCGCCCTGGATCCGGGAACACTGCCGGCTGTTTTACAAAGGCGAAGGGTTCCAGTGCGTGCACGCGGGGCTGCTGGTGGATCCCATTGAGGCGAATGATACGGAGACGCTGATTCATGATCACGGGATCGCGCTGCGGAACTGCTATAAAGGGCCGCTGACGGTGGTGGGCCATATTGCGCTGGGAGATCCGGTCTGGTTCAAGGGAGACGGAGAAACGGCGGAAATCCTGCCGTATGGTGAATGGAGAACACTTCCGGAAAAGGGAACGGTCTGCATTGACACCGGCTGTGGCAAGGGCGGCAGGCTCACCGGGATGATCGTGGAAGAGGGAAAGTATTCCCTGGTCCGGGTGTAAGGGGGAGATGGGAACGGAAAGCCGTTCCCGGGAAGGCCTGGACTTCCATGAGTTTCTCAGGATTTCTCAGGAATTCCACGGACTTCCTTTGACTTCCCTGAAATTCACTAAAATTCACTAAACTTCACTGAAATTCCATATAATTCACCATAATTCACTAAACTTCCCTTGAATGCATATGATTCGGATGATAGGATTAGAATGGGCAAAGGGTATGGGAAAGGCGTGAACAGGGGGAACGCTGCAGTGGACGGTTTTGGACAATATAGGTCATGAATGGTCACTTTTGTTCTTGATTGTCTGTGATTCAGCTGATATGCTTATACTGTCCGGATAGATTGGAGAAGAGCGTGTGAACGCTCTTTTTTGTTACCTCTGTTTGCACTTTTTTACTATCTTTTACTGTTTTTTACTACCTTTTACTTGCGTGTACGGATTCCGGCTGATAGGATTATACTTGTCGAAGGGTGTGGAAAGGAGCGTGAGAACACGTTCTTTTTTTCAATCGTATCGTTCCGTACAGAAACGTACAGCTGCGTACAGGGGCAGGGGTGACAGGCTGTAAGGGCCGGAAAAGGAAGAAGGCGAAACGGGAAGACTGTGAGCAGGCAGTCTTCTCTTTTTATTCCGGGAAGGAGGGGCGGAAAAAGGAAAAACACTAAAACACTAAACACTAGAACACTCTACGGGATGGGGAACGCCGGAAACGGTTGAAAGGGTAGTCCTGCGGGGATTCCGGGCTGCGATTTGGGTGCAGCCATCGAGTGTTTTTGCGGCTGTAAGTGGTCGGAGATACCCTTGGGGCGCGGTTTTCGCCTGTTAGGTGCAGCGTAAACCGGACAACAATGTTTTGGCCGAACGGTGACATATCGATTACGTAACCGGAATGTTTCTTCCGGGCACAAAAGAGACTTCGTCACAGAAATGGAAAAGCATGGAAGGATTGGCTGGACCGGTTGAAAATGAACGGATAGCGGTTACAAACGTTTGCAGGCAGTGAAAACGGGGAGATTACGGACGGTTTGTTACACAGTTACGCGATCTAGAAAGAAAAAAGTTACACAGATGGATTGAACGGAAGGATGCGGGAAAATATAATAAGGATACCCTGAGAGGGGCCAGAAAGACCTTAAGGACAGATGCGGAGGGATTACTATTACTCAGGCACTTGTTGAACAGGAACTCTCATTCATCTCGGCGGTTTACCGGCAGAACGTCCAGCGGAAGGAAATGATTGTGGCTGAGCTGGCCGGGGTGCCGATCGGGATTATCAGCCGGTTTGAATCCACCAAGGAATTTTTCCTGGATTACCTGACGGACCAGTTGCCGATGACGATTGTATCGGTCTCCGATGAGGAAATGATGATGGAAGACGATGAGATTTCTGAGCGCACCGAGCAGATGGTGATCAACAGCAAGATCGCTTCCGCGCTGGCGGATTACAATGCCTTCCTGATGCGGACGGCGGTGATCAGCGTGGACGGCCAGGGCGTGGGCTTCGCGGCCCCCAACGGCGTGGGAAAGACCACCCGGGCTCTCCTGTGGAAAAAAGCGCTGGGAGACAGGGTCAGGGTGATCAACGGATCCAAGCCCGTATTCGGCCTCAGGGATAACGGGGTCTATGCCTTCGGAAGCCCCTGGAGGGGCAGGGAAAGGCTGGGAAGCCGGGAAAGCGTGCCGATGAAGGCCATGTGCTTTATTGAGCGCGGGGATGAGGTTTCCCTGAAGCGGATGACGCCGGATGACGCAGCCATGAGGCTCATGCAGCAGGTGATGATTCCCAAGGAAACAAGGCAGATGTGCCTGCTGGTCTCCCTCCTGGAGCAGTTTGTGCAGACGGTGCCGTTTTATCTGTATACCTGCAACATGGAGAAGGAAAAGCCGGAAATGCTGTGGGAAGAGATCAGAAATAATTAAGAATTCAGAATTCAGAATTCAGAATTAAAGTACCGGAGGATACCGGAGGGACGGTTCTGCCGGTATCATTAAAACAAAGATAATGGGCGATAAGGAAACAAGCCAGACCAGTGGTCTGGCTTCTCTTATATTTGATACAGGTTCTTTGTGATGGGGTACTTGTATTCTGTCGTCACTGAAATTGTTTGTCCACAATATGGGGTTTACACTCATTCAGTGTACAGAGAATGGGTTTTTCACTGATTCAAGCATCCATTTTATGGGGATCATTTCAGGGTGGGTCAGGATGCAGGGCACCAGGGAACCCGGAACTCGAAGGGAACCCGATGGTTGCTGCGGTGAATGCGGCGGGTATGCGGCAGAATACAACAGACAACGCAGGTTCATCACGCTTTTGATACAGGAGAAAGATGGAAAGCAATCTGAAGAGGGCAAGGGCTGTGCTGTTCTGTTTGATTACGGCGGGAAGACACTGTGGCGTTGAGGTTGCGGAGAAAAAGGAATGTGACAAAGGGACAGATTGATCCGTCACGGCCGTCAGGCGGTGACCGTCAGTCTATCCATCTTGTCATATTCCGTCTATGCCCTTCTGCGGTTGAGGGGAGCGTTTGGCGGGGAGTGGCTGTGCGTTTTGCCGGTTTGGTTACATTGAAATGGGAAAATTTGGGTTTGCAGGTGGATTGAAAAAGGAATGCACAAGGGATAAAATAAAAAGAAGAGAGAGAAACTGAAATCGTTTGCCCTTCTGGCTGGGAGAAGGGTTCGTTTGCACATCAATTGAGAAGACGTCAGGAGGCAGAAGTATGCCGGAAAAACAGACCAGTTTTCGTCCTTCCGTGGAGAAGAGAAGAATCCTGCTGATTGACGATGAGGTGATCAACCAGGAAATCCTGCAGATGATGCTGGCGGATACCTATGAGGTGCTGCCGGCGCTGACAGGAAAGGAAGCGCTGGAGATCCTGCATGAGCAGTATGAGACGCTGAACCTGGTGCTGCTGGACCTGAACCTGCCGGATAAACACGGGCTGGAAGTGCTCTGGGAAATCCGGAACGACAGCTGGTATGCCAAGATCCCGGTGATCGTCATGACGGCGGACAGCGACGCGGAAGTGGAATGCCTGACGCTGGGGGCAATTGACTTCATTCCCAAGCCCTATCCGCGGCAGGAAGTGGTCCTGGCCCGGGTGCGGCGGACCATCGAACTGAGCGAGAACCGGGACATCCTTCACTGGACGGAGCGGGACCGGCTGACGGGGCTGTACAACAAGGACTTCTTCTGCCGGTACGCGGTGCAGCTGGACGCACGGCACAGGGATTACCCGACGGACGCGATTATCCTGAACGTGAATCATTTCCACATGATCAACGAACGGTACGGGAAAAAAGCCGGGGACGAACTGCTGCGGGAGATCGGGCAGAAGGCCCTGGAATATGTGGAGGAGGCAGGCGGGATTACCTGCCGGAGCGAGGCGGATACGTTCCTCATCTACTCCCCGAGCCGGGAGAATTATTCTTCGCTCCTGGAAAAGGTCTCCGTCCCGATGCCGGGCAGCGGAAACGGACAGGGGGAAAACCGGGTCCGGATCCGGATGGGCGTATACGCCGGAGTGGACAAGGAACTGGACGTGGAGCGGCGGTTTGACCGGGCGAAGATCGCGGCGGACACGGTGAAGGGGAACTATGCGAAAGCCATCGGGATCTACGACGACTCCATGCACGAGACGGAGCTGATGCAGGAGCAGCTGATCGAGGATTTCCAGGCTGCGCTGCGGGAAAAGCAGTTTGAGGTGTTCTTCCAGCCGAAGTTTGACGTGCGGGGCGAGGAGCCGAAACTGTGCAGCGCGGAAGCGCTGGTGAGATGGCGGCACCCGAAGCTGGGCATGGTGAGCCCGGGGATCTTTATTCCCCTGTTTGAAAACAACGGCCTGATCTTCCAGCTGGACAGCTATGTTTGGGCGGAAGCCGCGGGGAAGATCCGGGAGTGGAAGGAGAAACATTCCATTGCACTGCCGGTATCGGTGAACATATCCCGGGTGGACCTGTATGAACCGCAGCTGATCGAGATGATGCAGGAGATCTGCTTTAAGAGCGGCATCGGGAACGAAGAGCTGCTGCTGGAGATTACGGAATCCGCGTATACGGGGAATTCCGGGCAGATAGTGGAAAAGGTGGGAAAGCTGCGGGAGATCGGTTTCCGGATTGAGATGGACGATTTCGGCTCCGGATACTCCTCCCTGAACATGCTCTCAACGCTGCCCATTGACGCGCTGAAACTGGACATGTACTTTATCCGGAACGCGTTTAAGGAAAAGCAGGATACCCGGCTTCTGGAGATGATGATCCGCCTGGCGGAAACCTTCCGGGTGCCGTTGATCGCCGAAGGCGTGGAAACGGCGGAACAGGCGGCGGTCCTGAAAGGCATGGGCTGCGACATCATCCAGGGGTATTACTTCTCCAGACCGCTGCCGGGGGCTGACTTTGAGAGCTTCATGCTGGAGCATAACCCGAATCATTGATGCGCGGGAAAGGGGGCAAAGCGTATGACACTTGAGGAACTGAAGGTCTACGGGGCGGACACGGATGCCGGCCTGCAGCGGTGCATGAACAACGAGAGCTTCTACCTGCGGCTGGTGAAGATGATCCCCGGGGACGATAACTTCCGGAAACTGAAGGAAGCCCTTGAGGGCGGAAACCTGGACGCGGCCTTTGAGGCAGCCCACGCCCTGAAAGGCTCCAGCGGGAACCTGGCCCTGACGCCGATCTACGCCCCGGTCAGCGAGATGACGGAACTGCTGCGGGCCAGGACCCGGACGGACTACACAGAGGGGCTCAAGGCCGTCCTGGAGGCCCGGGACAGGCTGCAGGCTATCTGCGGGGAGTAAGCAACATTGCGCAATTAACAATGAATAATTAACAATTAACAATTAAGCGCCTGAATAAAAAAGAATTGAAGTAAACAAAGGAGCATGATAAAATACCGGATGAAAGATGTTTCACCGGTCTATCAGGCCGGGCCCGCAGAAAAAGTATTACAAAAGTGATACTTATTCATGGAGCAAGCTGCCATCTTTCAAATCCGTTCGTATCAATAACTGAGCAAGGGAAAAGTTACTTTTCCGGGCTCGGGAAAGAATGCGGATGAGTCATGTAACAGAAAGGAGGCGCAGCACAGAAATTGGAGAGAAAGCTGAGAGCTTTATTCGATTACCAGAAGTTTGAGCAGAACAAAGATCTTCAGAACGTGATTGACCGGGTGCACGCGCGGTACAGAAGCAGCAGTACGGCGCGCATGCTGGACGATGACGAGGCCGACATGGTGGCAGCAGCGGGGTTGCCTGACACAGCCATGAAGAAGAAAAGTCTGCTGAAAGACGAAGATGAACACTCCTGACTGGGAGAACATATATGACCAGTACAGCGGCAAGGTGATGGGGTACATCGCGGCCCGGGTGCAGCGCCGGGCGGACGCGGAAGACCTTTGCGCTGATGTGTTTGAGAAGGCTTTCCGGAAGAAGGACGCCTTTGATGAAAGCAAGGCCAGTATCAGCACGTGGATTTTTACGATCACGCGGAATACAGTGATCGACTATTTCCGGCGGAATAAAATCATGGATGAGCCGGACGAGAATATCGCAGCGGAAGGCGAAGTGGACGACAACCTGCTGACGCAGGAGACGCTGAGCGAGCTGGCAGGGGCTCTGACGAGACTGCCGGACGAGCTGCAGGATATTATCGTACTGATGTACTATGACGGAAAGCCCATGACCGAAGTGGCCACCCTGATGGGGCTGAGCTACGGCGCGGTAAAGCTTAGACACCAGAAGGCTTTGGCGCAGCTGAAACGATACATGGAGCTTTAAGCTCCAATGAATTATAAAAATGGCAATGCGGAATGCATTGTCATTTTTATATGAATTATTCGCCAGAGGCGAATATGAAAGGAACCTAACGCTGATAAACCAGCAAGCAGAAACGGGAATGTGACAAAGGGATCGTTAGGTTATATCCGCTCGGCGCGGAACGAAGTTGACAGAGGGACGGGGTAAAAAGTCATGCGAATTTTGACTTTTACCCCGTCCCTCTGTCAACTTCAGCGTTGCGTATGGAATGTTTGGAGGTTTTCGTTATGGATTGCTGTTTTCCGGCCCCCGGTACTCCAGGCACAGCATCGTCAGATCATCAAACTGTTCAGCCTGGCCGACAAAGGTGGATACGGCGCTCTGGACCGCGGAGAGGATGGTCCTGGGATCATGGTGCTCGGCGGTACGGAGGGCCTGGATCATCCGGTCGGTCCCGAACATCTCCTGGTTGGCGTTGGTGGCTTCCGGAACGCCGTCGGTATAGATGAAGAGGCGGGAGCCGGGCTCCAGGGTGAGGGTATAGTCACGGTAACGAATGCCCTCCATACCGCCGATGACGAACCCGTGCTTATCCTTGAGCAGTTCAAAGGAGCCGGGGTAATGGCGGATAGCGGGATATTCATGGCCGGCGCTGGCGGCGGTGAGAATACCGGTGGAGATTTCCAGAATGCCGAGCCAAACGGTCACGAACATTTCCTCCGGGTTACGGTTGCAGATCTCCGCGTTGACTTCGGTGAGGATCTTCGCCGGGGAAAGCTCCTTCGTGGCCACATGGTGGATCAGGGCGGAAGAGAGCATCATGAAAAGGGAGGCGGGAACGCCCTTGCCGGATACGTCGCCGATGACCAGGCACAGATGATCGTCGTCAATGAGGAAGAAATCATACAGATCGCCGCCGACGGCCCGGGCGGGGGTCATGGAGGCATAGAGATCGAACTCATGCCGGTCCGGGAAGGGCGGGAAGATCTTGGGCAGGTAATTGGACTGGATCCGGGTGGCCAGGTTCAGTTCCGTGGAAACGCGCTCCTTTTCCAGCTCCAGGGCACGGCGCTCACGGGCGGTACGGATATACCGGGCAATGATGGAGGCCAGGTACAGCACGAGCAGCGCTACCGGGAGCCAGAGCACATGCACCACATATCCGGCCAGCCAGAAGGCCCAGGAGCCCAGCAGGGACATGAAGATGAACAGGAAGCAGAGAAGACCGCCGATGCGGGGATTGACCCGGAAAAAGAGGAAGGAAACCGCAACGCAGAACAGGGCCATGACCACAAACTGCCACACGTCCGAAGCTTCGGACTTCAGGTTGTGATCAAAGAGGGACTGGATCACGTTCGCCTGGTATTCCACGCCGTTCATGAGGATAGAGCGGTTGGCAGCGGTAACATAGGCGTCCTGAAGGGAGGGGGCGTAAGGCCCGATAAGCACCACCTTGCCGGTCCAGACCGAAGAAGGAATCCGGCCGTAGATAAGGTTCAGGAGATTGAGCTTGTCGTCAAAGGCACCGGGCTGGCCGGTGAAGGGAACATAGTAATGGCCGGCGGCATTGACCGTCGGCAGGGTGAAGGAACGGCCCTTCTGTTCCATATACAGGCGGGCGGTTTCAGCGGCCATGGAATAGACCCGTTCCCCGGAAGGCTTGGTGACATACAGCATGGCATGGCGCATGACGCCGTCCACGGAGTCCAGCATGGCGTTGATATGGCCCTGGTGTGTGGCAGACTTGAGGGAGGGATAGGGCTCCACAAAGCCCAGGACAGCGGCGGCGTTCAGGGAAAGGGCCCGGCCGTTGTCGTCCCAGGTGATATCCGATCCGAATTCCGCCATGCATGCGGTGACCACGTTGCCCAGTTTCGCCGCGGCAATGGCCAGTTCATCATCCGCGGAGCCGGTTTCGCCCTCGTAAAGGATATCGATGGCGGTCACGGCGGGGCGGTTGTCAGGATCCGCGGCAAGCTTCTCCAGGGCCGCGGTCATATAGGTACGGTAATTGGGCCCGTAGGGGCCGAAAGCCTCCAGGGTATCATTGTCAATCCCGATAATGAGAATATCGTTGGAAGGGATGCCCCTGCCCTGGTAAAGGGAGTCCTGGGCCTGGCGGTCCAGATAACGGAGAGCACCGGCATAGATGATGCCCAGAACCAGGATGGTAATGGCAAGGGGAATGAGGAAATAACGGATGACGGTGGATTTCATGGAAACCTCCGGACACATTGCCAAAGGCAATGTGCAGTGAAATGTTGACTTCGTCAACGTGAAATATTCGCTGGCGCGAACATGAAAATGAGACAGGAGGCAGTGGATTCGCCAAATACACAATTATTTCTGTTGCGGAGCGGGGGAACGAAAGGGACAGTCCCTATCGTTCCCTTTTTCCTCAAAGTCAACTGAATGGTTGAAAGGAACGATAGGGACTGTCCCTTTCGTTCCGTCCCTTTCGTTCCCATTCACACATGGCGCTTTGGAACGTTGGCTTTTATCCGTTGACTTTTATCAATATGATCCTAATGTTATTTGGTGCTTTCAGGATGGTAACCGTCCGGCGGATCGGCGGGATTGTAAGAACCATCTGTGTTAACCGGTTCCGGTTGTTGAATTATCAGAACAGTATTGGTGAACTGAATGCTATAATTATCAGAAACACTGGCGGGTTCGACGGAAGCCAGGCAAGAGACGTTATAGGTGCCGGGTTCCGCATCAAGATCAGGAATGCCGGAGATTGTAATGTGTAAAACATCATGTTTAGGAAGGTTAAAGGAATTGAACTCTGATGAGCTGACGCTGCTGCAGGAGTGACCGTCACAGGTTACGGTTGGATAGGGAATTACCCATTCTTTGTAAGGCACGGTACCTAAGTTACAGTTCACAACTACGCTGCTTTTGCGTTTTTCACCTGTGATCGTGTACTGGGTATTGGTGACTGAAACATCATAATTGGAGGTAGGTTCCGGGAGAGTATAGGAGTAAGTGATATTGTAAGTTTCACCGGTGTTCAGTTCCACGACATGCCCCGCTGAATCGAGAATGTTAGAATTGACAGAGAGTGTGACAGATTTCCCGTCCGGCAGGGTGAAGGTGTTATCACCGGGCATTTGCTGCCCCATGGTTCCATTCATGGAAGGAGGAGTAAGCGCCCAGTTGCCGTTGACATCGAGAGAAGTGCCGCCGAGATTAAACGTAACGGGACAGGGAGTGATGGTTATAGCACCCTTATTGACAGTGACATTGGTGAACCAGTCATTGCTAACGGGACCGTCGGGGCCGGTGATGTAATAGCTGGCATTGGTTTCATAAACGCCGACATCTTTTCCGCCGCCGCCGCAGGTAACAACAAAACTGATTCCTGAAGGTACAGAGCCTTCAATCGTTGCACCGCCCATGGCCTGAATAGCCTGTCCGTCGTAAACATGAGTGGTCGTAGCCGCGGTGATGGTAATCGGCGTGCTGTTGGGCGTGACAGTCAGATCACCCAGGGAAATGGATTTGATGTTATAGTTGTCAGCCTTGGTGCTGCTGCCGAAGCTGACGGTAGCGGACGGAGAGACAGAGCCTACGTCTGTAATGGAGTTGTTCGTCAGGGTGACCGTGGCGGTATCGCTGCCCTCGAGGCCGGAGATGGTCACTTCCTCCGGACTAAGGGTAAGCGGAGTACCGTCATACCCCTTGGTCATGGCCTCGGAGGCGATGTACAGGTCCTTCGGTGTGACGGTAATGGTGCCGAAGGTGGTGGTGACGTTATAGTTATTGGCATTGCCGATGATCTTAAAGTTGAAGGAAGCGGGGGACGAACCGACATCCGTCTGGGAATTGGTGAATTCGATGTCGTAATCATCTTCGCCGTAGGTCTCACCGGTCATGCCCCAGTCATCACAGATCAGGGGCGTGCCGTTATAGGGGCGGGAATCATCTGTGGTCCAGACATCAATATTCGCCTTGTTAATGGTGATGGTGCCGGGGTGCAGCTCAACCTTGTAATTGGCGGCCTTATCGGCGTCAACGTTGAAAGTATAGGAGATAGCGTTTTCATAGGTGCCAGCGTCAACATAGCCGCTTTCTTCGGTGCCCAGGGCGATGGCGCTGACAATTTCCTGCATGGTGGACAGGTCGTCCGTGCACATGGGATAGGGTTCATCGTCATAGGTCTTGGATTGATTGGGCGAAGAGATGGAGATGACAATCGGCGTGACGGTCAGGGAGCCGTCCTCTGTATAAATGGTATAGAGGGCGGTGACGTCGTTGCCGCCTTCGTCATAGATGCTGTAGGAGTCGATGGTGCAGGGGCTTTCGCCGGCGTTGAGCTGGGAGCCGGTGCAGGCAGCTGTCCAGGTCCAGTTGTCCGGGATGCCCTCGATGGCAATATCGTCGTCATCCGGAACCAGGAGCTCGCCGTCATATTCCTTGGTGTAGGAAGGAGCGTAGAGATAGATGACGGGGGCGTCCGTGGGACTGGGCGTGGGCGTCGGAGTTGCAGTAGGCGTCGGCGTAGGTGTAGGTGTGGGTGTCGGCGTGGGAGTAGCCGTCGGCGTCGGCGTCGGAGTTTCCTCCGCTTCCGTCACCGTAAGGGTGCCGGGCTGGCTGGTCACGGTGTAGTTATCCGGATTGCCGGAAACCCACTCAACGGTGAAGGAGTTCTCCGCGGTGCCGGGATCCGTAAGGGTGCCGGTGACGGTGATGGTAACGGCGTCGCCTTCCTTCAGGCCTTCCACGGTGTAATCCGGGCAGGTGAGGGGCTCACCGTCATAGGTTTTCTCCGCGGAGCCGGTGGAGATGACCAGGCTGGCGGGCTGAACGGTGAGGGTGGTTCCCTTGATGGCAGTGGACGGGCAGGAGATATTCGCGGTTGTGCTTGTAATCTCCGCGGTCAGGGTATAGGAACCGGCTTCGGAGCCCATCCCGGAAAGGGTCATCGATACCACATCCCCGGTGAAGAGAACGAAGCGGTAGGACTTTTTCACGGTATCCGGACGGGTCATGGGAACGGCGCTGGCCAGGAAGTTCCGGCCGGCCGCGGCAGAGGAAGCCGAGGCGGTGACGGTTTCACCGGCATGAGGGCCGTTGGTATAGGAAAGCACCGGAACGGGAATGATTTCGGAGCCACTGAAGGTAATGGGGGAAGGACTGCAGTTGATGGAAACCTCCAGGGGTTTGACCGTCAGTTTACCGGTCTTCAGCTTCACATTCTCAAAGGTATAGGTGGCATCCTGACCGGAAGCATCCACGATCTTATAGGCAGTGACCTTCGACTCGCTTTCGCCGGCTTCGGTCCGGGAACCGGTGACGGTTGCGCGGACGGTATAGCCCTTGGGCAGGCCGGTAATGATGGCATCGCCGGCTTCCAGGGGCTCACCGTCATAGACCTTTTCCGCCGAAGGAGCGGTGATGGTGATACTGTCGGTCTTCTGCGTGACGGTGAGGGTACCCAGGTCTTCCTTCACGATATAGTTATTCTCATTGGCATTGCCCCATTTCAGTTCATAGGTGTTTTCGCTTTCGCCGATCTCCGTCTGGGAGCCGGTGGCGGTGACGGTGATGGAAGGATCCAGCACGATGGGGGTGAAGGCCGCCTCCTCGCTGCCCAGCACCCGGGTGTTGTAATTGGTGATCTGGGAATCGACGGTGATGCGGACGTTGGCGGAATCCTTCATAAGGTTATCCTTGTCGGAAGCAGCAACCTTCAGGCCGCCGACGGCAACCGTCTGTTCCCGGGCTTCGGGAAGAGCGGCAATGAGTTCCTTCAGGACTTCCGGATCCCAGCTGGCTTCCTCACAGGCGGCGGCCATCAGATCCGGGTTTTCCGCGTAGAGGCGCAGGACCTCCGCGGGTAGGTCTTTTTCAGTCAGCTTCTCGATGACGAACTTCAGGGATTCACCCTTTTCTCCCTTCTGGAGGGAAACGGAAAGGCGCTGGCCGGCGGTGAGCTCCACGTCCTGCGGCTTGCCGGTGAAGGGGTTGGAGGTGTGGACATAGGTGACGCCGGAAACGGCGATCATCTGTTCGCTGCCCAGAGCGGTCTGGGTCACGAGAGAGGTGTTCTTCCAGGCGGGATCCTCAGGTTTGTAGCCGGAAACGGTACGGATACCGGCGTCCTCGCAGGTGAGGGGTTCGCCGTCATACTCCTTCTCGGCAGAGCCGGTCCAGACGGTGATCGGGGCCTTGTCCACGACCAGGGCGCCCGGGACGGTGGAGATATTGGTGAAGTGGGAAGTGACATCCTCCCCGACGGAATTGGAAATGCTGTAGGAAGAGACCACGTTATCCGCATGTCCCGCGTCGGTTACGGAACCGGAGCAGGTGACGGCAATGTTGAAATTGGCCGGGAGGCCGGAGACCAGCGCGGCATTGGAACGGGTCAGGGGATGACCGTCATACAGTTTGCTGGCGGACTGGGCCACGATGGTGACAGGACTGTTGATGAGCCAGTCTCCATCCGCGGGGAAGGGTTCTTCCTCGGTATCATCCGTGAGGGTGCCTTCCAGCAGGGGCGCGCCGTTCTCGCTGCCGTTGGTGACGCGTTCAATCAGGACCGGATCCGCGGCGACGGTTTCCGCCACGAAGCCGGCGATGTCCTCGGAGGTCATGGGAGAGAGGACGGGGCTGGCGCCCGCGGGTTTGTCCTGAAGCTGAGGCGCAACGATCTTCTTGCCGGCGGGAATCGGAAGCTGGCGCTTGGCGCCTTCGGAATCCGTATAGGTCACCTGGGCGGTGCCTTCCAGCACGCCGAGGGTGGTGGCCGCAGGATTTTCGTCGTCGCCGGCGTTTGACCGCAGGAAGACAAGGGTGCCGCGGATACCGACGGTGAGGTTGGAAGTCTGGATATCCAGGGCTGCGTTCTCATCCAGCTTTTCCTGCACGTCCAGGAAAAGGGCGCCCTCCCTGAGGTTGAGGCGCATATGATCGGCTTCCTGGATGAACTCCACGTCTGTATCGGCGTCCAGGGTCACGATCTTGCTGTCGTCCAGGCCGACGGAAGCTTTTCCGTCCTCCCCGGTGCGCATGGACTCGCCGCTGGCGAAACGCACGTTGTCCAGCAGGAAACGCGGTTCCCCGGCGATGTCGAAGATGTCCACGGTGCCTTCGTGGCGCAGCAGGCGCATGGTGGTGGCGTCGTAGGAGTCCTGGACGTTTTCCGCGGCGCCGAAGGCGGCCAGGGAAAGGGCGAGGAGGACCAGGAGAATGAGGGTGGATAATTTACGCATCGTGTAAACCTCCCAGAAAGGATGAAACAATTCAGAATTATGAAATCAGAATGACAACGTTGAAGCTATCGTGTTCCGAAATACGTTCGAGGAAGGTCCGGTACTTAGGAGATGGTGGGCGATGCCCAAATGAATAATTAACAATGAACAATTAACAATTGTTTGTTCGCTGCCTCCACATGTCATTTCGACCAAGGCAGCTTTGCTGCCGCGTGGAGAAATCTCCTTGGTAGTAAAGGTTAGGGTAACAGTTAAGGAACATCAATTTCTGCACACAGGACGACACATTGCACATTGATGTTCCGGGTCACAGAATGACAATGTGAAGAAAATCCGGGTTCCATTGATTGATACGACTGACAGGGGGCACCTGGCTTGCGTATCAACAGGCAGATATGATCTGAACAGGGAAGTGCATTGGCTTTTGCTCCGGAAGGCGGGATTCCGGCCGATCCGGGCAAAAAGAGACAAAAATACCTATAACTGTTCAGACAATTATATCATATTAATATAGGGAAACGCCATATGATACGGAGAGAAAACAGAGAAAAATGCAAGTGATGAAAACGATTGCTGGTCTGGAGGTCAAAAATGGAAAAAATGTAAAAAATCTCTACTGATATAAAGCCGGAAACGCTTGAAAAGTATTGAAAAAGCGTGATGGATACATTATAATAGACAAGATTGAGCGTGTAACAATACGGGCGAAGTCCTCCCGGAGGACAGGGCCGGACTGTTGCACAGACAGATCCGCGGAACGCCGGAGACGCGGCGGGCGGAAAAAGGAGAACGGAGCACATGACAATTACCAAGAACCTGGACGGAACCAAACTGACCCTTGCCCTGGAAGGCAGACTGGACACCACCACCTCCCCCCAGCTGGAAACCGAAATGCATCCCGACATTGACCAGGCGACCGAAGTGGTCTTCGACCTGGAAAAGCTTGCCTACATCTCTTCCGCCGGACTGCGCGTGCTGCTTTCCGCCCAGAAGATCATGAACAAGCAGGGCAAGATGACCATTAAGAACGTATGCCCGGAGATCATGGACATTTTTGACGTGACCGGGTTTGTGGATATCCTGAACATTGAAAACTAAGGGAAGTATTACGGCATGGACTATCGGCCACTGACAATGGAGGACCGTGACCGGGTTGATAAATGCAGGAACAACCAGCTGAATCCGTTTACTGCCCTGACTTTTACCTCACTGTTCACATGGAGAAAGGAATACGGGCTTGAGATCACGGGGGATCCGGATTATTTTGTGATCCGGAGCCGCCATGACGAAGCTTATTTCTGTCCCTGCGGAGATCCGGAGAAATGCCGGGCGTTCCTGCGGGACGAAGTGAAAAGCGGCGAGCGCGTGGTTTATCTGACCCGGGAACAGGCAGAGGCACTCGGAGACGGATGGGACATCCGCCTGCGGGACGACCTGAGCGAATACATCTGCGCGTCACCGGCGCTGGCCCTGCGGGAAGGCTATCACATGAGCCACAGCTTCAAGGACAAATGCCGGCAGTACAAAAAGCGGCATCCCTATCAGGTGAGGCCGCTGACGAAGGACGACCTGCCGATGATGATCCGCATGGCCCGGGCATGGGAAGAGGCGGATCCGGAAGGGGCGGGCGACCTGCAGGCCCTGGAAGAGGAAATCCGCTTCTACAGCGAGATGACGCTGTGCGGCACGATGATCACCACGGAGGACGGCGGGCACGCCTTCATCATGGGATACGAGAACACCCCGGAGATGTTCACGATGACCATGGTGAAGCACGACCTGGACCTGCCGCCGCTGATGACCCCGGTCTGCGTGCACGAGCTGGCAAATATGCTGGCGGATCAGTATCCCTACATTGACCTGGAAGAAGATCTGGGCCTGGAAGGGCTTCGCAGGGCGAAGCAGCTTTACAGCCCGGTCCGGCAACTGGAAGTATATGAGGCGGTCAGAAGATGAATCGGAAACATTATATTTGCCGTAAGATGTTTTTGCGGATCCTCTGGCCGAGCCTGATCAGCAGCGTGGCGCTGGCGATCGCCGACGTGGCGGACGCCCTGGTGATCGGCAACCGGATGGGCGAAAGCGGCCTGGCTGCCATCGGCATCGTGACGCCGCTGTACATGATCCTGAATCTGATGGGATACGGATTTTCCATCGGGGGCTGCGTGACATACAGCCGCCTGGCCGCAGAAGGCCGGGAAGAGGAAGCGCTGAGCCATTTCAGGACCATCGGGACGATATTGGTTGCCCTGGGCGTTCTATTAGCGGGGGCAGGAGCGCTGCTGATGAAGCCGCTGCTGACGCTGCTGGGCGCCGGAAACGGCGGGGCGGAGCTGTATACCCTGTGCGAGGAATACGCCGTACCGCTGGTGATTGCTGTGCCGGTATTCTTCCTCAACTTCCTGCTGTATGACTTTGTACGGTGCGACAATGACGCGCCGCGGGCTACCCTGGGATTCTCCGTGGGGTGCATTACGGACCTGGCGCTGAACATCCTGTTCGTGCTGGTGCTGGGCCTGGGCGTGAAGGGATCCATCTGGGCGACGGTGATTGCCCAGATCGTGAGCGTAATTATTCTGGGGACTCACCTGATCAACGGACGCGGACTGATGAGCATCCCGCGGGTGATGAAGGCAAAGCTCCGGCTCGACAAAAGCGTATGGAGCAGCCTGAGGATCGGCTTCAGCAGTTCCATACGGTATGTGTTCCAGTTTCTGTTCCTGCTCCTCGGCAACCGGATGCTGCTGCGGGCGGGCGAGCTGGGACTGATCAAGGGCGACCTGTACGTGGCGGTGTTCGACGTGGTAATGAACATCAGCTACATCTTCCTGGGCATCTACCAGGCCTTTGCCGACACAATGCAGCCGCTGGCCTCCACTTTCGCGGCGGAGCATGGAAAGGACGACCTGAAATACCTGGCGCGCCTGGCCATGGCCACGGGCCTGATGGTCGGTATCCCGGCGGTGATCGTAGCGGCGCTGCTGGCCGGACCGCTGAGCAGCTTCTTCAGCCTGAGCGACGGGGAAAGCCTGAAGGTGGCCATCCCGGCCATCCGGCTGTACTGCGTGAGCACACCCCTGGGCGGACTGCTGGTGATCCTGACCGGATTTTTCCAGAGCTGCGGACGGGAAAAGCTGGCGGGCATGATTACGATCATGCGCAAGGCGATCTTCCTGCTGCCGGCGACGGTGCTGCTTGGCATGTGGCTGCCGCAGGACTTCTGGTGGCTGTTCCTGATCGCTGAAAGCCTGACCATGGTGATGATGCTGACGGCGGTCCGCGGACAGCTGATGAAGGAAGACCGGAATGAAAACGTGACGGTATTCACCGCCACGATGGATAACCAGAACCACGAGCTGCCGAAGGTGCTGGACGACGTGGTGGCATTCTGCGAAAAGCAGGAGATCCCCATGAAGCAGGCGATCCTGATCCAGCTGGCGGTGGAAGAGCTGAGCGTGGTCACGATGGATCAGGCCTTCAGCGGAAAGCCGGACGAATACATCCAGCTGACGCTGGCGAAGGAAGAAAACGACGACTACGTGCTACATATCCGCAACAGCGCGCCGTATTTCAATCCCCTGGACCTGCGGATGGGTAAGATCCAGCGGGGCGAAACGGAGGACCTGATGGACTCCGTGGGCGTGATGATGGTAAGGCAGAAGGTCAAGGCCCTGCACTACCGGAACTATGAAGGATTCAACATGATGACGGTGGTCATCTGACCCGGTTTCCCACCCTGAAGAAAAGAGGATGCTCGCGCAATGAAGAAAAAAGGCTGGACTTCGCTGACGGTGAAGCTGAACACGCTGATCATCATTATCGTGCTGGTGCTGTCGCTGGGACTGGCGGCGTTTGCCTACGATATGAACAGCAAGCGCGTGGACAAGTACTACAAGCAGACCACGAGCAATGCGGCATGCGCGATCGCCGCGTTTGTGGACGGCGACAAGGCGGAAGCCCTGCTGAAGGCGATCAAGACGGACGAGTTTGCGGCCATCCGGGAGGAAGCCCTGGCAGCCGACGGCGACCAGGCGATCATCGACTGGCTGCAGGAGCGGGGCCTGTATGACACCTATACCGGCATTCGGGCGATGCTGAAGACCTACAAGGAAAAGCTGAAGGCGGAATATGTCTACCTGCAGAGCCTGGAGGGATACAGGAGCATCAACATTGTGGACCCGGACGAGGCGGTGCTGTACACCGGCAGCTATGAGGATACGCCCGAGGAATACACGAAATTCCAGACGAACATGCATATTGAGTCCGTGGTAAGCAACACGGAATACGGCTGGCTGTGCTCCGCCTACGAGCCGGTGGTGAACAGCAGGGGCGAGAACGTAGCCATCGTGGGCGTGGACATCAACATGAACGACGTCATGGAGGAGCGGGGACGCTTCCTGACCACGATGATGATCTTCGCCGCAGCGCTGATGATTGTCAGCTCCATGATCACGGTGCTTCTCATGCGCCGGATCGCCACCAAGCCCCTGAGCATGCTGGCGAAGGCGACCACCGGGTTTGTGGACGACCAGACCGGCTACCTGAAGGAAAAGATTATCAACCTGCCGATCAATTCCAAAGACGAGATCGGAGACCTGTATGAGGAAATCCGCGGAATGCAGGGCAGGATCGTGGAATACCTGGACAACCTGACGACCGTGACGGCGGAGAAGGAGCGCATCGGCGCGGAACTGAACATTGCCGCGCAGATCCAGAACGACATGCTGCCGCGGGTTTTCCCGCCGTTCCCGGAGCGGAAGGATTTTGACATCTACGCGACGATGGATCCGGCGAAGGAAGTCGGCGGAGACTTCTACGACTTCTACCTGATCGACGACGACCATCTGTGCCTGGTAATGGCGGACGTGAGCGGCAAGGGCGTGCCCGCGTCGCTGTTTATGACCATCGCCAAGACGCTGATCAAGAACCGGGCGCAGCTGGGCGAGAGCCCCTCGGAAATCCTGTACAACGTGAACAACCAGCTGTGCGACGGAAACGAAACGGAACTGTTTGTAACGGTGTGGCTGGCGATCATCGAGCTGAGCACCGGCAAGGGCATCGCGGCGAACGCCGGCCACGAGCATCCCGCCCTCCGCCGGAAGGACGGAAGCTTCGAACTGGTGCTGTACCGGCACGCGCCGGCCGTGGCCACGATGGAAGGCATGCGGTTCAAGGAGCATGAGTTCCAGCTGAATCCCGGCGACACGCTGTTTGTGTACACCGACGGCGTGACGGAAGCCACGAACACGAAGGACGAACTGTTCGGCACCCAGCGGATGCTGGACGCACTGAACCGGGATCCGAATGCGACGCCGAAGAAGCTGCTGGACGCCGTGCGGAACGACATAGACGAGTTTGTGGGCGCGGCGCCGCAGTTTGACGACATCACGATGATGGGCATGAAATACGACGGACCGGAAGACAAGGGCCCGGTAAAGCTGAGCATTGACGCGAAGACAGAGAACCTGGATAAAGTCCTGGCCTTTGCGGAAGAACAGCTGGGCAAGGCCGACTGCCCGATCAAAGCGCAGACGCAGATCGGCGTGGCGGTGGAAGAGATCTTCGTGAACATCGCCCTGTACGCCTACGCGCCGGAAACCGGCAAGGCGGACATCACCTTCGACGTGGACAAGGAAAAGAAGGAAGCGGTCATCACCTTCCGGGACAAGGGCGTGGCCTTCAACCCGCTGGAAAAGCAGGACCCGGACGTGACACAGAGCGCCGAGGAAAGACAGATCGGCGGGTTAGGGATTTATATTGTCAAAAAAACAATGGATGAAGTGAAGTATGAGAGAACTGACGGGGAGAATGTTCTGACGATCAGGAAGAAGTTTTGACAATATAAATCCATGAATTAAATCTGCTGCGCAGATTTATGAATTATTTGACTTCGTCAAATATGAATTATTCGGCTAAAGCCGAATATGAATTGTTCACAGACTGCGAACATGAGAGTTACTGAAAAACGACTTCCGAAAACGGAAGTCGTTTTTGTTGGTGTCATTCCGAGCGTTCTGAACCCCGGATGACACTGTATTTGTAATGTGGGCGTCAGGGATTATTCATATTGTATGGTTGTCATCCTGGGGTTCGTAACGCCCGGAAATAGAGCCAGTGGCTCTATTTCAGTGGAGAACGGGCGGCAGCCCTGGGCACGAAGTGAGTCGAAGGATCTCCCAGCCCGCTCACGTTCGGGAAACCAATCGGAACATCACAGTGTTAATGAGAATGTCATTCCGAGCAACGTCGAGGAATCCCTAACTACGTCCGAAGGACGCATTATCTCAAACATCCCAAGCGCCCTGCTGTCGCATTCCTTCATTGCGTTTGGTGTACTATCCTTCATGTAAAGGCTGCGCAGCGAAAAAACGGGAAGTTGACAAGGGGGACGGGGTTAATGTCATGCGAAGTTTGACCTTAAACCCCGTCCCGTCTGTCATCTTCCCGCAACGCTTGCAGTAAGTTTAAGAGTGATCAGTTTATAGTGAAGAGTTTAGAGTGTAGAGTTAAAGATATATTTGTTAATACATGACAAATATATCTTTAATCCCGCCCAAACAAATCCCTGGTGTACACCTTACCCTTCACATCATCCAGGCACTTGTCATACCTGTTCGCTATAATCGCTTGAGCCTTCCGCTTGAAGTGCTTCAGATCATTTACCACCTTACTCCCGAAGAAAGAAGTGCCATCCTCCAGGGTGGGCTCGTATATAATAACGGTGGCGCCCTTCGCCTTGATACGCTTCATAATGCCCTGGATGGAAGACTGGCGGAAGTTATCCGAGTTGCTCTTCATGGTCAGGCGGTAAACGCCGATAACCACCTTCTTCTCCTTGGCTGCGTTCCAGGAATCGTTGGCTTCATAGGCACCGGCCAGCTCCAGCACCCGGTCCGCGATATAGTCCTTGCGGGTGCGGTTGCTCTCCACGATGGCGGACATCATATTCTGGGGCACATTCTCAAAGTTTGCCAGGAGCTGCTTGGTATCCTTGGGCAGGCAGTAGCCGCCGTAGCCGAAGGACGGGTTATTGTAATGAGTCCCGATCCGCGGATCCAGGCAGACGCCGCGGATAATTTCCCGGGTGTTCAGCCCCTTCGACTCGGCATAGGTGTCCAGCTCGTTGAAGTAAGACACCCGCAGCGCCAGATAGGTATTGGCGAAGAGCTTGACGGCCTCAGCTTCTGTCAGGCCCATGATGAGCACTTCCACGTCCCGCTTGAGGGCGCAGCCGCGGAGCAGTTCCGCGAAGGCGGCAGCCTTTTCCCGGGTGGCGTTATCGCAGCCGACAATGATGCGGCTGGGATAGAGGTTATCGTAAAGGGCCTTGGACTCCCGCAGGAATTCCGGGGAGAACAGGATGTTGGAAGTATTGTACTTCTGACGGACGGAAGCCGCGTAGCCCACGGGAACGGTACTCTTGATGACCATCATGGTGTCGGGCGCGTTCTTCAGGACCGTTTCGATGACCGTCTCCACAGCGGACGTGTCGAAGAAGTTCTTCTTGGGATCGTAGTTGGTGGGCGCGGCAATGACCACAAAGTCGGCGCCTTTACAAGCGGCGGCGCCGTCCAGGGTGGCGGTGAGGTCCAGACTATCGCCGGAGAGATACTTCTCAATGTACTCGTCCTGAATCGGGCTGATCCGGCGGTTGACCAGATTCACCTTCTCCGGAATGACGTCCACCAGGGTCACGTGATGGAAGCGGGCCAGGAGGACAGCTATGGAAAGACCCACATAGCCAGCGCCGTAAACCGTGACGTTGGCACGGACAGCAGGCGCAGCAACCGGCTCCTCCACATCCACGAAGGCGACGGAAGGATCAAAGGACAGGGCATTGGCCAGGCGGACCAACTGATCCGGCGAGGGAATGTAATCCTGCTTCTCCAGACGGGAAAGCAGGGAACGGTTGATCCCGGTTCCGGACGCCAGATCCTGCTGGGTGACATGCAGGGCCTTCCTTTGTGCCACAACGGTCTGGGAGAGTTTTTCAAGCGAGAAGGATTTCATCCGTACACCTCCGAAATGTATTAATAAACAACAAGAAGTGTAAAAAGATGTTTTCCAAAAGTCAATGATTATTTTTTAAATGATGCTTACAGCAACAAAGAAACAATTTTAACAGGACACAGGACAAAATTTGTACGGAATACTTCACACAAGCTGATACATATGGTAAGATATGTAATAATCAGACGTTCTTCCATGTAACAGATGAACAAATAGAACCGAAACCGGCATCCAGGCAGATGCTGAAGGAGGAAAAGATGGCAACGGACTGGGTCATCGTGGTGGATGATAACAGGAACGACCAGCGGATGATCTGTGACATACTGCGGAGCGCAGGGATCCGGACGTCGTCCATGCGATCCGGGGAGGACACGCTGGATTATATCCGGAAGGGCGGGATCCCGGATCTGATCCTGCTGGACATTGATATGCCCGAAGCAGACGGGTTTGAAACCATGCGTCTTCTGAAAGCGGAAATGGACGGGGAGAACGAGGTCCCGATCGTGCTGATGACCAGTGAAGAGGACGAAGAAGCTCGGGGTCTGGAAGAAGGCGCGATGGATATTATCCGCAAGCCCCTGGAATCCGACGTGGTCATCAGCCGGGTGTGCAAGGCGCTGGACATCAGCCGGAGAATGAAGCGGTTTGCCCGGAATGCTGAAACGGACCAGATGACGGACCTGCTGAACAAGAGCGCCACGGAAGCACGGATGGAGCGCCTGTGCGACGATGAGCAGGGGCTGCTGTGCATCCTGGACCTGGACAATTTCAAAAACGTGAACGACACCTACGGCCACGACGTGGGCGACAAGGTGATAATGATGTTCGCCCGGGTGCTGAAGATGAACCTGAGGCGGGACGACGAGTGCGGCCGGATCGGCGGAGACGAGTTTGCCGTGTTCCTGAAGAATATGAAAACCGCCGCGGATCTGGACCGGTACATCAACCGGATCAATCAGGGATATGAAACCGGCACCAGGGCGATCGTCGGCGAAAAGATGAAGATCTCCGTCGGCGTATCCGCCGGCGCGGTACAGGTGCCGCAGTGCGGCCGGGAATACACGGAACTGTTCCGGATGGCGGACCAGGCCCTGTACGACGTAAAGCAGAACGGGAAGCACGGGGCGAAGCTGTATGTGTCCCAGGAAAACAAGATGGCCAGGCGGGAAAAAGCAATGAATCTGGAGACCGTGACGACGATGCTGCAGGAGCGGACGCAGATCCCGGGCGCCATGTGGGCTGGAAAGGATATCTTCAGCAGCATCTACCAGTACATGGTGCGGTATATGAACCGGTACCGGAACAACGCGTTCCGGGTGCTGCTGACGCTGAAGACCACGGCGGCGCTGACGGAGACCGAGAAGCAGCGGATACGGGACGATTTCCGGCGGAAGATCCGCGGGGCGCTACGGGGCAGCGATGTAATGATGGAATGCGGGGAAAGCCAGGTGTTCCTGCTGCTGCCCGGAATCCGGGAGAACGATATTGAAAGGGTTCTTGCCCGGATCCTGAGAAACTGGAAAGACGCGGGATACGGGGAACAGGCCGAGGTTCAGACAGAGTACGGAGAGATCGACATCAGCAGGAAAGCGGCCTATGTACATGGGGAGAACTAAGGACAGATTGAAAACCCCGCTTCCGGAGGGAAGCGGGGTTTGAGTTAACAGTGATGAGTTTAGAGTAAAAAATGTTATCACAGAGTTGATAACATTTTTTTGTTACACCTTGTATAGTAATAGAGACACAGAACCAGGGCAACAAGCTCGGCGATGGGGAAGCACCACCAGACAGCCTTGACGTTGCCGGTAAGGCGGGCAATCAGCCAGGCGACCGGCAGGAGGATAACCAGCTGACGGCAGATGGAGATGATCATGCTGTAGGTGCCGCGGCCCACGGCCTGGAAGACGGTGGACAGGATGATGCCCACAGCGGCCAGCAGGAAGCTGGCGGAAATGATCCGCATGGCGACGATGCCGATATCGGTCATCTGGGCGGTGATCTCCGCCTCAGCCTCGGACTCAAAGATGGCCATGAGCTGGCCGGGGAAGATCATGAAGACCAGGGTGCCGATGAGCATGATCACGCCGGCCCAGATCAGTGCGACTTTGATGCAGGAATACACACGCTCCTTGATCCGGGCACCGTAATTGTAGGCCAGGATGGCGATGATGCCGTTGGACAGGCCGAAGACCGGCATGAAGATGAAGGACTGGAGCTTGAAATAAACGGACATGACGTTCAGGGCGGCGTTGCTCTGGGCAAAGCCGGAGAGAATGGCATTCATGCCGATGTTCATGACGGAACCGATGGAAGCCATGATGGTGCTGGGCAGGCCCACGGAGATGATGCCGGACAGGTCGTGCCGGTTGATAACGGCGTCCTTCACGTTCAGGCGGAGCTCCGGATTCTTTTTCTGGTTCAGGACAAAGCCGATGGCCGCGGAAACGAACTGGCCGATGACCGTGGCGATGGCGGCGCCGGACACGCCCATGCGCGGGCAGCCGAGCAGGCCGAAGATCATGATGGGGTCGAGGATGATATTGGTCAGGGCGCCGCAGAGCTGGGTGACCATGGACAGCACGGAATTGCCGGTGGCCTGGAGCATGCGCTCAAAGTAAATGGCCACGAAAAGGCCGGTGCTGGCGGCGGTGACGATGGTGAGATAGGAGGTGCCCATGGAGAAGATGCTTTCCCTGTTGGCCAGGTTGTCGGACACGACCAGGCCCATGGTCTGGCCGGCCAGCAGGAGGCCGAAGAGGATGAAGAGCACGCTGCCCAGGACCTCGATCAGCAGGCCGTTCCAGGCGCCGCGGCGGGCACCCTCGGGATTGCGCTCGCCCAGGCGGCGGGACAGCAGGCTGTTGATACCGGTACCCATGCCGGTGGAAAGCGCGATCATCAGCATCTGGAAAGGCATGGCCAGGGAAACCGCGGTCAGGCCGTTGGGGTCAAAGCGGGAAACGAAGATGCTGTCCACGATGTTGTACAGCGCCTGGATCAGCATGGAGAACATAATCGGGATAGACACCTTGGGAACAAGGCGGGACATCGGCATGGTGCCGAGGAGCTTGGAACGATCCTGAGTATTGGACATAGTTGAAACCTTTCTTCTTCGTCGATACATCAAACAAAGTTACATACAAAACGGATAGGATTATACATATAATTGGTAGAAAATTCAACCAATTCAGAATTAAGAATTCAGAATTCAGAAATAATGGTTCAAGACTACACAGGCATCATCGTTATTGGACTGAAGTACAATGTGATCATTTTCGCTTAAAGCGAAAGAGAAAGTTACTATTACATGGAATTATTAACCGGATGGAGAAAATATCAGCGTATGAAATTTATGCAGAGTGTGGTATAGTTGTGACAGTACAAAACAGAGAGGAACATAAAATATGCTGCAAGCGGTTAAAGGAAACGCGGTGAAAGTGCTGCCCGGCCTTTTTGCCCGGCGGATGAAACTGAACGAGGACTACCTGATGGAGCTGGACCCGGGATGTCTGCTTCAGAATTTTTATATTGAGGCGGGGATCATTCCGCCCGGCGGACAGGTGATCAACGACCCGGACAAGGCGAAGATGCACTGGGGCTGGGAAGCGCCGAGCTGCCAGCTGAGGGGCCATTTCCTGGGCCACTGGCTGAGCGCGGCGGCCGCGCTGTGCGCAGGCGACGAGAAGCCGGAGCTGAAGGCCCGGATTGAGTTTATTGTGAACGAGCTGGCCCGGTGCCAGGAACTGAACGGCGGCGAATGGGTCGGAAGCATTCCGGAAAAGTACTTCGCCATGATGAAGCCGGGACGGTACATCTGGAGCCCGCAGTATACGATGCACAAGACCATCATGGGCCTGAAGGACGTATACGCGCAGCTGGGGAACAAAACGGCCCTGCAGATTCTGGACAAACTTGCGGACTGGTACGTGCGCTGGGTCAAGAAAATGCGGGAAGAGGACCCGGCAGCCGTATACAGCGGAGAGCAGGCAGGCATGCTGGAGGTATGGGCGGACCTGTTTGCGCTGACGAAGCAGGAGAAGTATCTTTTCCTGACAAGAGCCTATGAAAACAACGCGCTGTTTGAGCGACTGGACGCGGGCGGAGACGCCCTGACGGACGACCACGCTAACGCGTCGATCCCGCTGGCCCACGGCGCAGCCAGAATTGCCGAGATCACCGGGGACAAGAAGTGGATCAAACGGCTGGAAGCCTTCTGGAAAACCGCGGTAACAGACCGGGGTATGTTTGCCACCACCGGATGCAACGCCGGGGAATTCTGGATTCCGCCCCACAGCCAGGGACGGTACATGGGGAACGAGGATCAGGAATTCTGCACGGTCTATAATATGGTTAGAACGGCGGAATACCTGTACCGGATGACCGGAAAGAAGGAATACGCCGACTATATTGAGCGGGCACTGTATAACGGATTCCTGGCACAGCAGAACAAGGAAACCGGCATGCCCACCTATTTCCTGCCGATGCTGCCGGGCAGCCGAAAGAAGTGGGGAAGCAAAACCCGGGACTTCTGGTGCTGCTTCGGAACCATGGTGCAGGCGCAGACGATGTATCCGGAACTGGTATGGTACACGGACGGCAAGGACGTGACCGTGAGCCAGTACATCCCCAGCGAGGCGGAGATCGCGCTGGACGGCGGGAAGGTGAAGCTTTCCCAGCGGGTGCACATGAAGGACTACAACAACCAGGTGCTGTTTGACGAGCACAGCGAAGGACGGGTCTCCCGGTGGAGCCTGCGGTTTGAAGTGAAGAGCGAAACAGGCGCGGCCTGGACGCTGAAACTGCGGGTGCCGTGCTGGATCGCCGGGGATCCTATAGTGAGTGTGAACGGCAAAGCCGTAAAGGGAAAGATCAAAGAAGGATATATTGAGATCAGCCGGAAGTGGGAAGAGGACACGGTGGACGTGTTCTTCCCGAGCGAGGTCCGGTTTGAACGCCTGGAAGGCGCGGAAGAACTGGTCTGCGCCGTGGACGGGCCGATTGTGCTGGCCGGGCTGATTGACCGGGATGTGGGACTCATCGGAGACCTGGAGGATCCGGAAAGCATCCTGCTGCCGGAGCAGAGCCATACATACGGCGCGTTTGTATGGACGCAGAACGTGTATATGACCAGGAGACAGAGAGAGAACTTCAGGGTGATACCGCTGTATGAAGTTACGGACGAAAAATATACCATTTATTTTTCATCCGTAACTTAATGAATTAAATTCGCTGTGCAAATTTATGAATTATTGAACCGCGCACGGTTCAATATGAATTATCCGACTTCGTCGGATATGAATTATTCGGCTGCCGCCGAATGTGATAGTTACTGATTCGCCTGAGGCGAATGACTGGTTATGGAGGTAATAAGGATGCTGTTTATCGGAATATGCGGAGCGAGCGGAAGCGGGAAGAGCACACTGGCGGAAGCGCTGCGGGAGAAGCTGGGCGAGGACCGGTGCCTGGTACTGCAGCAGGACGCCTACTACCGGGATCATTCCTTCCTGACGTTTGAACAGCGGGTGAAGCTGAATTACGACGAACCGCAGATCTTTGACCATGACCTGCTGCTGGAAGACGTGCAGCAGCTGCTGAACGGCGGGGGAATCACCCGGAAGGGATACAACTTCTCCGAGCACCGGCGGGACGACAGGCCGGACGAGATTATCCTGCCGAAGGAAGTCATGATTCTGGAAGGCATCCACTGCTTCCATGACAAAAGGCTGACAGAACTGATGTTCCTGAAGCTGTATATGCAGGTGGAACCGGATATTTGCCTGCTGAGGAGAATTGAGCGGGACATCGTGGACCGGGGCAGGGACATCCAGGGAATCGGGGAGCAGTACCTGAACACGGTCAAGCCGATGTATGACAAGTACATCCGGAACTATATCCATGACGCGGACGTGATTGTGGCCAACGGCGGGAAGAACGCGAGGATCGTTGATATATTAGCTGGATATGTGAAGGACGAATTGTCCTCACATATCCAACAATGAATTATTTCAAAGCAACAATGTTGCTTTGAAATGTGAAATATCTGCCTGCGGCAGATGTGAATTATTGAGCTCCGCCCAATATGAATTATTCGACTGACGTCGAATGCGAAAGTTACCTTTACCTTTGTTCTGAAAATTGATGATGAATAACGGCGGATCAAACTGCTTCCAAACGGAAGCAGTTTTTCAATGGGAGTGGGAAGAGGGAAGATTCCTGCCGGATGAATTGTATTTACATTGTACTTCGGAGAATGCAAAAAAGTTGATTTTTCAGGGATTTTGGTAAAAATGACGAAATTCTGACCGGATTAAACATGTTGAGAAATAAGGGAAATATTGCTTTTTTGGTCAAATTATCAAATTTTTGTTACAAGGCAGGAAATAGGGGAAAAAAGTTGAATAAGAGAAATTGGGTTACGTTGGGATATATATTAAACGAGACCCTAATGTATTATCAGGAGGTGCCCTATGGCAGCTGTGGATCTTACCAAATACGGGATCACCGGTGCAACGGAGATCATTCATAACCCTTCTTACGAAGTACTCTTCGAAGAAGAAAACAAGCCGGAGCTGACTGGCTATGACAAGGGTCAGCTGACCGAGCTGGACGCGATGAACGTCATGACCGGTATCTATACCGGACGGAGCCCCAAGGACAAGTACATCGTCATGGACGAGAACAGCAAGGACACCGTGTGGTGGACCACTGAAGGTTACAAGAACGACAACCATCCCCTGAGCCAGGAGAACTGGGCGATCCTGAAGAAGCTGGCCCAGAAGGAACTGAGCGGCAAGCGCCTGTTCGTCATGGACGCCTTCTGCGGCGCCAACAAGGACACCCGCATGGCTATCCGTTTTGTGATGGAAGTGGCCTGGCAGGCTCACTTCGTGAAGAACATGTTCATCCAGCCCACCGAAGAAGAACTGGCTTCCTTTGAGCCTGACTTCGTCGTGTACTGCGCCTCCAAGGCCAAGGTGGATGACTACAAGGCCATGGGCCTGAACAGCGAGACCGCTGTTGCCTTCAACATCACCAGCCGTGAGCAGGTTATCCTGAACACCTGGTACGGCGGCGAAATGAAGAAGGGTATGTTCTCCATGATGAACTACTACCTGCCGCTGAAGGGCATTGCTTCCATGCACTGCTCCGCCAACACCGACATGGAAGGCAAGAACACTGCCATCTTCTTCGGTCTGAGCGGCACCGGCAAGACCACCCTGTCCACCGACCCCAAGCGTCTGCTGATCGGCGATGACGAACACGGCTGGGACGACAACGGCGTGTTCAACTTCGAAGGCGGCTGCTACGCCAAGGTTATCAACCTGGACAAGGAAAGCGAGCCCGACATCTACAACGCCATCCGCCGCGACGCCTTGCTGGAGAACGTTACGGTTGATGCAAACGGCAAGATCGACTTCGCCGACAAGAGCGTGACCGAGAACACCCGCGTGAGCTATCCGATCGAGCACATCGAGAAGATCGTTAAGAACGTGAACCCCGTGTCCGCCGGCCCCGACGCCAAGAACGTTATCTTCCTGAGCGCTGACGCTTTCGGCGTGCTGCCGCCCGTGAGCATTCTGACCCCCGAACAGACCAAGTACTACTTCCTGAGCGGCTTCACCGCCAAGCTGGCCGGTACCGAGCGCGGCATCACTGAGCCCACCCCCACCTTCTCCGCCTGCTTCGGCCAGGCCTTCCTCGAACTGCATCCCACCAAGTATGCTGAGGAACTGGTTAAGAAGATGGAAAAGAGCGGCGCGAAGGCCTACCTGGTCAACACCGGCTGGAACGGCACCGGCAAGCGTATCTCCATCAAGGATACCCGCGGCATCATCGACGCGATCCTGAACGGCGATATCCTGAACGCTCCCACCAAGAAGATTCCGTACTTCAACTTCGAAGTGCCCACCGAACTGAACGGTGTGGATACCGGCATTCTGGATCCCCGCGACACCTACAAGGACGCCTCCGAGTGGGAAGCCAAGGCCAAGGATCTGGCCGGCCGGTTCATCAAGAACTTCGCCAAGTACGAGAGCAACGAAGCCGGCAAGGCGCTGGTTGCTGCCGGCCCCCAGCTGTAATCCCTTCGGGATTCCAGCATGAATTATCGGCCAAGGCCGATATGAATTGTTGCTTCGCAACATGAATTATTTGCTGAGGCAAATATGAAATGAAAGCGAAAAACGTTTGTCGGCTATCAGCCGATGTGATTGTAGGTTTTTTCGGAACGGCGGGTTTCCGCCGTTCCGAAATACTGCATAAATGGTCTTACTAATCTTAATCGGATCGGAGCGTATGGTTCATGAAGAAAGTACAATTCACCGAAACCGTCCTGCGTGACGCAAACCAGTCCCTGATGGCTACCCGGCTGCCCTATGCCGACTTTGAAGAGATCCTGCCCACCATGGACAAGGCCGGATACTACTCTGTTGAGTGCTGGGGCGGCGCCACGTTCGACAGCTGCCTGCGGTATCTGAATGAAGATCCCTTTGAGCGGCTGCGGAACATCCGCAAGAACATGCCCAACACCCGCCTGCAGATGCTGCTGCGCGGCCAGAACCTGCTGGGCTACAAGCACTACCATGATGACGTGGTGGAGAAGTTTGTTGAGCTGAGCATCAAGAACGGTATCGATGTGATCCGTATCTTCGACGCGCTGAACGACTTCCGCAACCTGGGCACCGCCCTGGACGCCGTGAAGAAGTACGCCACGCCCCGGACCGTAGCCTCCGGCTGCATCAGCTACACCCAGAGCCCCGTGCACACCGTCGAAAAGTACGTTGAAATGTGCAAGGACCTGGTCAAGATGGGCTTTGACACCCTGTGCCTGAAGGACATGGCCGGCACGATGAGCCCCTTCGAAGCCGAACACCTGATCAAGGGCATCAAGGACGCCGTCGGTGATGTGCCGGTTATCCTGCACACCCACTGCACCACCGGTATGGCCTACATGACCCTGACCAAGGCAATCGAAAGCGGCGTTGACGTAATCGATACCGCCACCAGCTGCTTCTCCAACGGTACCAGCCAGGCTGCTACCGAGACCATGTTCTACGCTTGCCAGCAGTACGGCATCGAGACCGGTCTGGACGAGAAGGTCATCAACAAGGTGAATGACTTCTTCAAGCCCGTGAAGCAGAAGTACGTTGACAACGGAACTATCAATCCCAAGAGCATGGCGACCGACAGCCAGGCGCTGGTGTACAAAGTACCCGGCGGCATGCTGAGCAACATGATCGCGAACCTCAAGGATATGAACGCTATGGACAAGTTCGACGAAGCGCTGCTGGAGATCCCGGCCGTCCGCAAGGATCTGGGCTATCCTCCGCTGGTAACCCCCCTGAGCCAGATGGTCGGCAACCAGGCCGTGACCAACGTGCTGGTGGGTGAGCGCTACAAGAACATCTCCAACGAAGTAAAGAACTACTTCAAGGGCGAATACGGCATCGCTCCCGCTCCCGTGAACGAAGAGCTGCAGGCCAAGATCCTGGGCGAGGGCGGAAAGCCCATCGACTGCCGGATCGAGGACAGCAAGCGCACCGGCGAGGACTTCGAGAACGCGAAGAAGGCGCTGGGCGACCTGGCTGAGAGCGAAGAAGACCTGATGAGCTGGATCTGCTTCCCGAAGCAGGCTGAGGATTACCTCAAGTATCGGAAGGAAAACCGTGAAAAGAAAGTCCAGTACACCATCGAAGAGGCTTAAGGAGGAAGTATAGATGACAAGTCGTTTAATACTTGGCATTGGCGACAATCTTCTTGATGCCATACTCGGTTATGCTGTCGTCTTCATCGGACTGACCCTGCTGATGACCGTGATCGTGCTCGTCGGCAAGGCCTTCACTACGAAGAAGGCGGCTCCCGCTGCTGAACAGGCAGCCGCTCCCGCGGCCGCGGCTCCCGCCGCCCCCAAGAAGCTGGCTCCCGGCAGCGCCGGCGACGTGAAGCTGTATGACACTGATCCGCGCGACGCGGCAATGATCATGGCGATCGTGGCCAACAAGCTGGACAAACCCCTGAATGAGCTCCGGTTCAGATCCATCAAGGAGGTTAAGTAAGATGAAGTATAAAGTAACCCTGAAGGGCAAGACCTATGAAGTAGAAGTGGATCAGGGCGAGGCCATGATCCTGGACGAATATGAAGCGTACGCTCCGGCTCCCGCCGCCGCGCCCGCTGCCGCGCCCGTAGCCGCCGCTCCCGCTGCTGCCCCCGCGGCTGCTCCTGCCGTTGCCGCTGTTGCCGGCGAGCAGGTGACTTCTCCCATGCCCGGCACCATCGTGAAGATGAACGTGAAGGCCGGCCAGGCCGTGAAGAGCGGTGAAGTTCTGGCCGTGCTGGAAGCCATGAAGATGGAAAACGAAATCATGGCTCCCCATGACGCCACTGTTGTGCAGGTGCTGACCGATGTCGGTGCGAAGGTCGATACCGGAACCCCGATCATCGTTCTGGGATAAGGGAGGATACTGAAAGATGTTAGAATCCCTCGGAAAACTGGTTACTGAATCCGGCTTTGCCGGTTTCTTCAGCAACCCGGACGGATGGCGCAACCTGGTCATGATCGCCATCGCGTGCGTGCTGCTGTACCTCGGTATCAAAAAGCAGTATGAGCCCCTGCTGATGGTCGGCATCGCTGTCGGCTGCCTGCTGGCAAACGTGAGTTCCGTGTTCATGACCGCGGACGGCTCCCTGCCGGACGCCCTGTATCACCAGAGCCTGTGGGACGCGTTCCTGGACAACACCAGCCCGTACTACCACAGCTACGGCCACATCATGGCCCACGGCGGTCTGATCGATATCCTGTATATCGGCGTTAAAGCCGGTATTTACCCCTGCCTGATCTTCATTGGTATCGGCGCCATGACCGACTTCGGTCCGCTGATCTCCAACCCGAAGAGCCTGCTGCTGGGTGCTGCCGCTCAGTTCGGCGTGTTCTTCGCCTTCTTCGGAGCAAACCTGCTGGGCTTCGACGCGCAGCAGTCCGCTTCCATCGGCATCATCGGCGGTGCGGACGGCCCGACGGCCATCCTGACCACCACCAAGCTGGCTCCCGAACTGCTGGGACCGATCGCCGTGGCTGCTTACAGCTACATGGCCCTGATCCCGATGATCCAGCCCCCGATCATGCGCGCCCTGACTACCGAGAAGGAGCGTTCCGTGAAGATGACCCAGCTGCGTGAAGTGGGCAAGACCGAAAAGATCCTGTTCCCGATCGTGGTGACCATCTTCATCGTACTGCTGCTGCCCTCCACGGCTCCGCTGATCGGCTGCCTGATGTTCGGTAACCTGCTGAAGGAAACCGGCGTCACCGAGCGTCTGAGCGATGTTGCCCAGAACGCCCTGATGAACATTGTTACCCTGTTCCTGGGCATCAGCGTCGGCGCCACCATGGTTGGCTCCCGCTTCCTGACCCTGGACACCATCAAGATTGTTGTGCTGGGCCTGATCGCCTTCGCCTTCAGCACCATCGGCGGCCTGCTGGTAGGCAAACTGATGTACAAGCTGAGCGGCGGCAAGATCAACCCGCTGATCGGTTCCGCCGGCGTGTCCGCGGTTCCGATGGCTGCCCGTGTTTCCCAGCGTGAAGGACAGAAGGCTAATCCTTCCAACTTCCTGCTGATGCACGCTATGGGCCCCAACGTTGCCGGTGTTATCGGATCTGCTATCGCGGCAGGATTCCTCATCAGCATGTTCGGTTAATAAACTGCTTAAGCAACAAGCGACGAACGTTGAAAAACGTTCGCCGCTTTTTTGTTGCTCGCAGTTTATCCGAACATACTGATGAGGAAATGAATTATGACAAAGCAATTGATTGCTTTGTCATATGAATTATCTGTCTGCGACAGATGAGATCCTGCACTCTCTTCGAACCGTTTGCTCAGGATGACATTTTATGCGGAAGCGAATATGATAGAGGATGTTTTCTGAGAAAGATTATTGTACTTTCTAATTTGTTTCTAATTGTCTTTGCCTTATTTTCAAAGGTTGGGCGGATATAATAATAACTGTAAGCGATGAGCTTACGAGATATGTGAAAGATAACACTGGAGGATGAAGAAAATGAAGAAACTGTGCAAGAGCAATAAGAACCGGAAAATCTGCGGTGTGTGCGGCGGTATTGCCGAATATCTGAATGCTGATCCTACTCTGATCCGCCTGGGATTTGTGCTGGTATGCATGGCCGCCGGTACCGGACTGCTGGCTTACATCGTGGCCGCGCTGGTGATGCCCGAAGCAAACGAAACTGAAGAATAACCTTCAGTTTCGCAATGAATTATGAAATTGCACTTCATGTGCAATTTCATATGAATTATCTGCTTAGCAGATATGAATTATTGGCCTTACAGGCCAATATGAATTATTCGGCTTACGCCGAATATTGAGATCCTTCGGCGGCGCTCACTGCGTACCGCTGGCTCAGGATGACATTTTATAAGGAAAAACACGTAACGCAAAACGCACCTGAAAGAATGAATTCCGGTGCGTTTTGGATTATTTGGTTCATTACAGGGTGTCGGAGAGGGTGGCGGCCATAACCGCCTTGATGGTATGCATGCGGTTTTCTGCTTCGTCGAAGACGATGGAGGCAGGGGACTCGAAGACTTCATCCGTGACTTCCATGCAGTCGATGCCGAACTTCTCAAAGATGGTGCGGCCGATGGTGGTGTTGAGGTCATGGAAGGAAGGCAGGCAGTGCATAAAGACGCACTGGGGACCGGCTTTCTTCATGACGGCGGAAGTAACGCGGTAGGGCATGAGGTCATGGATGCGCTCTTCCCATACGCTGTCAGGTTCGCCCATGGAGACCCAGACGTCGGTATAGATGACCTGGGCACCAGCGACTGCCTTGTCCACATCGTCCTCGAACTCCAGCACGGCGCCGGTCTCGGCGGCGATCTTATTGCAGGTTTCAATCAGATCGGAATCGGGATGATACTTCTTCGGCGCGCAGGCAACAAAATGCATGCCCATCTTGGCGCAGCCCACCATGAGGGAATTGCCCATGTTATAACGGGCGTCACCCATGTAGACAAGCTTGACGCCCTTCAGGGAACCGAAATGCTCCCGGATGGTGAGGAAGTCAGCCAGGATCTGGGTGGGATGGAATTCATTGGTCAGGCCGTTCCAGACGGGAATGCCGGAGAATTTGGCGAGGTCTTCCACAATGGACTGGCCGTAGCCGCGGTATTCAATACCGTCATACATCCGGCCCAGCACGCGGGCGGTATCGGCGGTGCTTTCCTTTTTGCCGATCTGGCTTCCGGAGGGATCCAGATAAGTACAGTTCATGCCCAGATCATAGGCAGCCACTTCGAAGGAGCAGCGGGTACGGGTGCTGGTCTTTTCAAAGATCAGGGCAGCATTCTTTCCGGCACAGCAGGCATGCGGAATACCGGCTTTCTTTTTCGCCTTCAGATCAGCAGCCAGATCAAGAAGATAATTGATTTCTTCCGGAGAGAAATCAAGAAGCTTCAAAAAGCTTTTACCTTTCAGGGAACCCATTTCAATCACCTCAGAACGATATAGAAGAATATGAATAGTATAAAGGAAAAAGGTGGGAAAAACAATTTCAATTCAGAATTCAGAATTCAGAATTAATACTGAACAAAAACAGAATATCATACAGGATTCAAAAATAACACTGTACTGCAGATATACAGAGAGTGATATATCCGGCTTAGAGCAGAGAGAATAGCATAAAACTGAACAAGAATATTATGCTGTGTAAGTTAAAGCACAAAATTATGTATTTACAAGCACAATAATATTGTGCTATAATGTGTCCAGCACAAAGAAAAGGGGAGAAGTATATGGCCAGAAGCGATCAGAACGGAATGACGAACAACGCCGGGATTGCTTACGGAGATCTGATCCGCCGTCAGCGCAAGGCCAAGAAGATGAACCAGGAGGAACTGGGCGCCCTGGTGAAGGTGGGGAAGAACGCCGTCGGTGCCTGGGAAGCCGGAAGAAGCCGTCCGGATGTGGGCAGCGTACCGGTGATCTGTGACGCGCTTGATCTTTCCCTGGAAGAGTTCTTCGGCTATCCGGACAGAAGCGGGGAATTCGGCGCTGACCTGACCGGTATCCTTCCGGAAGAACGGGCAGCCCTGCTGCGGAAGTATTCTTCCCTGAACCCCTATAACCGCCAGGTGGTTATGAAGCAGATGGATATGCTCTACGGCATGCAGGAGGTTGTACCGATACCGCGGAAGATTATCCGCCTGTTCCGGAACGAGCTGGCCGCATCCGCCGGTCCCGGCGAAACGCTGGAAGCCGCCAGAGGCGAAGAGGTGTACCTGTTCGCTGACAGCGTGACCGAAATGGCGGATGAAATTATCCGGGTCAACGGTAACAGTATGGAGCCCACCTTCGCGGACGGGGACATGGTGCTGGTGAAGCATACCGGAAGCGTCCGGGAAGGGGAGATCGGCGTCTTTATCTGCGGGGATACCGGTTATATCAAGGAATACAGGAAGGACGGGCTGCACAGCCACAATCCGGCATATGCACCGCTTACCTTCGGTGAGAACGAACCGGTTCACTGCGTCGGTAAGGTAATCGGTAAAGTGATGGCGAACGCTTGGGCGGATGACGAAAGCGTCCGTGCCTGGCAGGAATATGAGCGGAAAGAGAGATGAACATGACGATGTCCAGAGCCAGAAATCCTGAAAAACGTATACAGATTATGGAGTATATTATCAACTTTGCCACTGAACAGGGCAGGCAGCCTTCGGTCCGGGAGATCGGTATGGCCGCCGGACTGCAGTCTACTTCCACAACAGCCGGATATCTGCGCCGGATGGTGAATGAAGGCCTGCTTGCACAGGGAGGACAGGCGAGAAGAAACTATTTTGTCACCCACAACGCCGCTGAAATACTGAGAAGCGCAGGGTAAGACATCGCGAAGCGATGTCAATGAACAATTAAGAATGAACAATGATGGAAGTGGACACCGGGGACTGATATGTACCCAGTGTCCACTTTTTAGGATTTGGCTTTAAACTGATGGCCGCAGCGGACGCAGGTGATGTCGCGTTCACCGGAACCGCGCTTCATGCGCAGGAGGACCTTGCAGTTGGAACACTTGAAGTATTTATAGTCCTTGCTGTTCTTCATCCGCTTGACGAACTGGCTGGACTTGAGTTTCCAGTTGGAGGTCAGTTCGATATACTTCCGGTTTTCAGCGATACGCTTATCGTTATTGCGGGAGAACATACGGAAGACGGTCCAGACATAGGACGCAAAACCGACAAGGGAAAACAGACCGATGCCTGTAAAGCTGCCCAGAAGAGAGCAGGCGAGACCGGCCAGCAAGGTAAACATGCCCAGGTTATCGGGGCCGTGACGGCCGATCATAAAACGGGCAAGGGAATCACGGAGACGCTGGAGAAAATTCATGGGTAAAAGCTCCTTTCGGAAATGGATTGCCGCTCAGGCGGTAAAATAACTGAAAACTTAAAACTTAAGAATGAATAATGGTGGTGAAAACAGCACAGGATGCTGTTTTTCTGAATTTTTGCTGTGTATATTAGTCAGCAGAACAAACCATAACGGCCACACCCGCCGAGGCAGCAATTGCAGAACATATTGGCCACAAAGCAGGAGAGGCAGGGATTGCCGCAGATGGCGGAACGGAAATCATAACCGCTGCTGCGGGCCTGGCGATATGCCTGGCGGCCGGCCTCAATGGAATTCAGCAGGGACTGGAAATCCGGATCATTGGGGGACATCCGCACGGCTGTGCGGGCATGATCCAGGGCTGAAATCCGGTTGCCGAGTCCCATATCCGCCCGGGCATAAAGGGCATGCCAGTCAGCGTCATGATTGGGAACCCGGTTCAGCAGGGAAATCGCGTCATGATAACGGTTGGCCAGGACGTGATTCTCCGCGGTTTTCAGTTCCGGATTCGCATAGTTCCGGGTGCGGTAACGGGTCTGCTGCTGATAGCCCTGCTGGCCGCCGAAGAAGGCGGAGAAGGGATCAAAACCGAAACCAAAATCCCCGAAGGGATCCTGCTGCTGACCGCCGCCTCCGTAGCTGTTCTGGCTGTAACCGCCCTGGCTCCCGCCCCAGGCACCGCCGAAGGGATTGTAATAGCCGGAAGCACCGGAAGATGAACCTGCGGAACTGTAAGGATTCTGATAGGGATCCCTGCCGGTCTTTTTGATCTGCAGCGCACGGGTATAAGCCTCATTGACTTCCCGCATTTTTTCTTCCGCTGCCTTGTCGCCCGGATTCAGGTCCGGATGATACTTTTTGGCCAGCTTCCGATAGGCGGATTTGATTTCATCCTCGGTTGCGGAGGAAGAAAGCCCCAATACCGCAAATGGATCATTCGGCATGGGCATCCTCCTTTCTTTGTTTCAGTTTCTTTTCGTTGAGCAGCGTATATCGCTGCCATACACCGCTGTACAGGACATTGCGCAGGATATCCAGATCCTGTTCCAGCGGAAGGATCTCAAAGCTGTTTGCTGCTTCAGAAATGAGCAGCTCCAGGGTTTCCCGGCAGAAGTCTTCATAATCCGGACGGTCATGATAACCGTCCAGGGGATTGAACCGCCTTTTCCGATGATCCGCGTCGTAATCCTCCCAGGCGTCCATCCAGTAAATGAAACGTCCCAGGCTGTTACCGACAGACCGGAGCACGGGCGCCCAGGTATCCTCCGGATCCGGTACAAAGACCGCGCCGAGCATTTCCCCGGAAAGATTGCAGAGCCGATCCGGATCCGGCGCGGCTTTCTTTTCCTCCTGCCAGAGGTCGGAAAGGGCTCTTTCCACGGCGATAGACTGGGCGGGCCAGAGGGCGCGGACTTTTTTCGACGCCTTCCGGAAGAGGGCTTCTCCGGTTTTTCCGACCAGGGAATGATCATCCATACGCTGGTCTTCACATTTCCAGAAAAAAAGCAGGGCGTTCATATCCGCGGCGTAATCAATCATGGAAGAGGAGCAGAAAGAATGCTTTTTCAGCGGGTGGATACCGCAGCGGGAATCCTTCTGAACAGTTTCCGGCTCGTAGAGCGAAGAGAGAAGCATGGCAAGGAAAGTCATGTCATTGCTGAGGGACAGCCGGCCGGACTGGCCGTGGCGCTCCTTCAGGGCATGGCAGACACCGCAGTAAAGGGAGCGGTAACGCAGCCTCTGTTCGTCATTGAGGACAGAAAGCACAGGAGCAACATATCCAAACATGAGGAGCCTCCTCAGGCGTCGTAAGCACCGTCGTCATTCTCTCCTTCGGGAGAGGAGGCGTAGGTGCCGACAGAACGGAGAATGGCGTCCAGATCTTCAGAAGCGGTTTTGATCCGGTATTCATCACTGCCGCGGAGCGCGTCCTCCAGCGCGGCGATGGAACCGTCCAGGCGGGATTTATCATCATCCTTCAGCTTTTTACGGGCACGGCGGGCCTGATTGAGCAGGTTTTCCGCGGCGTCCTTCGCCTGCTGGGATTGCTTGCGCTGTTTATCCTCAGCGGCGTAGCGCTGGGCGTCCCGGATGGCCCGGTCGATTTCCTCGCGGCTCATGTTGCCGGAACCGGAAATAGTGATATCCTGGCTGCGATTGGTGCCCAGGTCACGGGCGGTGACGTGGACAATACCGTTTGTATCAATGGAGAAGGTGACCTCGATCTGCGGAATGCCCCGGAGCGCACGGCGGATGCCGGTGAGCCGGAACTTGCCGAGGGATTTGTTGGCAGAAGCAATTTCCCGTTCGCCCTGAAGGACGTTAATCTCCACGCTGGTCTGGAAATTGGCCGCGGTGGTGAAGACCTGGGAATGCTGACAGGGCAGGGGCGTGTTCCGGTCGATAATCTTCGCGAAGACATCCCCGAGGGTTTCGATCCCCAGAGAAAGCGGGGTCACATCGATGAGGACAATGGAATTGACCGTTCCGGTCAGCACGCCGCCCTGGAGGCAGGCACCCATGGCCACGCACTCATCCGGGTTGATATCCCGGGCAGGCTCCTTGCCGGTGAGCCGACGGACTTCCTCCTGCACAGCGGGAATCCGGGTGGAACCGCCTACGAGCAGAACGCGGCTGAGATCCGAGGTTTTGATCCCGGCGTCCGACATGGCCTGCTGTACAGGACCGCGTGTAGCGGCCACCAGATGCGCTGTCAGGTCATCAAAACGGGCGCGGGTGAGGGTGCACTCCAGATGCATGGGCCCCGAAGCATTCTGGGCCAGGAAAGGCAGGTTTATGACCGTGGATGTGGAGGCGGAAAGCTCTATCTTCGCTTTTTCCGCGGCTTCCGCCAGGCGCTGCATGGCCATAGGATCACCAGAGATGTCCACATGGTGCTCCCTGCGGAATTCCTCCAGAAGCCAGCCGACGATGCATTGGTCAAAGTCATCGCCGCCAAGGTGGTTGTTGCCGGCGGTGGCAAGAACTTCAATGGTATCGCTGTTGATTTCCAGAATACTGACATCAAAGGTGCCGCCGCCCAGGTCATAAACCATGACGCGGCAGGGCATACCCTTATCGAAACCGTAAGCCAGGGCTGCCGAAGTAGGCTCGTTGATAATCCGCAGGACGTTCAGACCGGCAATAAGGCCGGCGTCCTTGGTGGCCTGGCGCTGGGCGTCAGAGAAATAGGCAGGAACGGTGATGACCGCGTCGGTTACCGTTTCACCGATATAGTTTTCCGCGTCCGATTTCAGCTTCTGAAGAATCATGGCGGAAATTTCCTGAGGCGTATAGCTTTTGCCGTCCACCTGGAAACGCTTATCCGAACCCATATCCCGCTTGACAGAGGAGAAGGTGCGGGGTGCATTGGTGACCGCCTGACGTTTTGCTGCCATACCGACGAGACGTTCGCCGGATTTGGTGAAAGCTACAACGGAAGGAGTGGTGCGTCCGCCTTCCGCATTGGGAATAACGACGGCGCGGCCATTCTCCATAAAAGAAACACAGGAATTGGTAGTACCAAGATCGATGCCAATAGTACGGGACATATGAAACCTCCGGTTTCAATGAATTATCGCTTCGCGATGTAAATTATTGGCTGACGCCAATATGAATTATTTGACTTCGTCAAATATGAATTATCCTGCTGCGCAGAATATGAAAGTTACCGGGATGGCAGAGCCATCCATTGCATATAATATAGAAGGAAGTTCAAGGATAAGAGAATGCTATGTGAAAGATTGGTGAAGAAATAATGCTTCATATTGACGGGGAATTGTATACAAATTGTATTTATCCGGCGGCAGTGGTAAGATAAGCCGTAAGGAGTGTGAAAACCATGGAAAGACCCAACGCATGGAAAAACTATACGAAGACCGATCTCAAAAAGCTAGAGGAGATCGCAAAGGAATACAAGGCTTTTATTGACGCCGGAAAAACAGAGCGGGAATGCGCCGTATATGCTGTGGACGCGCTGGAAAAAGCCGGGTACGTGAACCTGGAAACCCTGATCGGCGGAAAGAAAAAGCTGAAGGTCGGGGACAAGGTATATGTGAACCGGATGGGCAAGGCGATCCTGACCTTCCACATCGGCAAAAAGCCGCTGAGCGAAGGCATGAACATCGTGGGCGCCCATATTGACAGCCCGCGGCTGGACCTGAAGCAGAATCCCCTGTACGAAGACAATGATTATGTACTGGCCGATACCCACTACTACGGCGGCGTGAAGAAATACCAGTGGACCGCCAGGGAATTGGCGCTGCACGGCGTGGTAGCGAAGAAAGACGGCACCGTGGTCAATATCTGCATCGGCGAAAAGAACGATGATCCGGTAGTCGGCATCAGCGACCTGCTGATCCACCTGTCTCATGATCAGCTGGACAAGAAGCTGCGGGAAGCCATTACCGGTGAGAACCTGGACATCATGCTGGGCGGGAAACCGCTGAAGGGTGAGGAAAAGGAACCGGTCAAGGCTCAGATCCTGAAGATCCTGAAGGATGAGTACGGTATTGAAGAAGAAGACTTTATCTCCGCCGAGATCGAAGCTGTTCCCGCCGGCAAAGCAAGAGACTTCGGTCTGGACCGCAGCATGATCATGGGTTACGGCCATGACGACCGGTGCTGCGCTTTTGCTGAACTGAAAGCGGTACTGAGCCTGCCGGCGGTTCCGGATTACACCTGCTGCGGAATGCTGGTGGATAAAGAAGAGATCGGCAGCGTGGGTGCTACCGGCATGCGGGCCAACTACCTGGAAAATTATGTGGCTGAACTGCTGGAGCTGACCGGCAGCTACAGCGAACTGAATGTGCGCCGGACGCTGCAGAACAGCCGGATGCTGAGCTGCGACGTAAGCGCGGGCTTCGATCCCCTGTACGCTTCTGCCTTTGAAAAGAAAAACTCCGCCCAGCTGGGCAGAGGCGTATGCTTCAACAAGTATACCGGAAGCGGCGGAAAAGGCGGCAGCAACGACGCGAATGCCGAGTATATGGCCAAGCTGCGCAGGATCCTGGACGAAAACAAGGTCTGCTGGCAAACGGCTGAACTGGGCAAGGTAGACCAGGGCGGCGGCGGAACCATCGCCTATATCTGCGCCCTGTACGGCATGGAAGTCATCGACAGCGGCCTGGCTGTGCTGAACATGCACGCCCCGATGGAGATTATCTCCAAGGCTGATCTGTATGAAGCCGTTAAGGGATATACCGCATTTATGCTTCAGGCATAAGCAGATTCACGGCGGCATTCATGGCTGCCGGAAGGGTAAGATCTTTCAGCTTTGAAACTGTAATAAATTCATATCCCGCAGGCGCGGAAGCGGAAGCTTCCGCGTCTGTTTCATATATATGCATCAGCCAGATCTGGTGAGTGAACACATGACGGGCGGACCCGGCATCCCGCATGGGAGTGAGCGAGAGACGTAATTTTTTGCCGGCAAAAGGCAGGAGCTCTTCAGGACCGGATTCCCCTTCAAACAAAGGGAACACCCAGAGCCCCTGCAGCAGGCGTTCTGTACGCTGACGCATGAGCACACGGCCCCCGGAGCGGATGATCAGGAGATTATAGGGAATCACTTTCTGCGCCTTTGCCTTGGGCAGGACAGGAAGATCCGCCGCGTCCCCGGCTTTGAAAGCATCACAGAAGGAAGAAAGCGGGCAGCGGGCACAGTCCGGCGTGCCGGGCACACAGACAGTAGCGCCCAGATCCATGACCGCCTGATTATGATCCCCGGGCCGTTCGGAAGGAACGAGGGCGGCGGCCAGGGATTCGATCTGTTTTCGGGTGGCGGGTTCCAGCGCATCTGTGCGGATGCCGTAAATCCGGGACAGTACACGAATCACATTGCCGTCCACAGCCGGGATGGGTACATCATAGGCGATAGAAGCGATGGCTCCGGCGGTATAGGGGCCGATTCCCTGAATCTTTTTCAGCTTTTCAGGATCCCGCGGCAGGGTACCGTTATATTCGTCCATCACCTGGCGGGCGCCCTTCCACAGATTACGGGCACGGGAATAATACCCCAGTCCTTCCCATGCTTTGAGCACATCCTCTTCCGGCGCTTCGGCCAGGGCGGAAAGGGAAGGAAAACGGGTAAGAAAACGATCATAATAGGAAAGGACCGTTTCCACACGGGTCTGCTGCAGCATGGCTTCACTGACCCAGGTACGGTAGGCGTCATGGAAGCCGCGCCAGGGAAGATCCCGGGCACAGCGGTCATACCAGGCCAGCAAGGCGGACGTCAGCTTTTCCATGTTTAAAAACTCCCTGTCAAAAATGGTCAGAAGGATTGTAACACAAGGATTCCAGCAGAAGAAACAAAGAAATATGAAGAAAACGGGAGCATATGAGAGTAAAAGCATATAAAAACAAGAAAAATACAGGATAACGGTCCGGTAATCACTTGCGCGAAAAGGGTAAAAGCATTATATTACTCTCTGGTTGTTAGCACTCAACAAGTTCGAGTGCTAAAATCAAGCAAACGAACGACAGGAGGAAATAAATCCATGACTGTGAAGCCGTTGGGTGACCGTGTTGTCATCAAGAATTGCGAAGCAGAAGAAACTACCAAATCCGGCCTGATCCTGACCAGCGCCGCTAAGGAAAAGCCCCAGATGGCTATTGTTATCGCCGTAGGTCCCGGAGGAAACGTGGACGGCAAGGAAATCACCATGAACGTGAAAGCCGGCGAGAAGGTTATCTACTCCAAGTATGCCGGAACCGAAGTGAAGGTTGACGGCGAAGAGCTGATTATTGTACGGCAGAGCGACATACTTGCGATAGTTGAATAATTTGCCTGCAAATCATTCAACAATGAATTATTGAACCGCTGTACGGTTCAATATGAATTATCCGGCTGTGCCGGATATGAATTATGCCTTTGGCATATGAATTATCCGACTTCGTCGGATGTGAAAGACAGTATTTAAAAGGAGATTGAGCAATATGGCTAAGAAGATTCAGTTTGGCGAAGAAGCGCGCCGGAGCCTTGAAAAGGGCGTCAACGCGCTGGCTGATACCGTAAAGATCACCCTTGGACCGAAGGGCCGCAATGTTGTGCTGGACAAGAAGTACGGCGCGCCCCTGATCACCAATGACGGCGTGACCATCGCGAAGGAAATCGAGCTGGAAGATCCCTTCGAAAATATGGGTGCCCAGCTGGTGAAGGAAGTTTCCACCAAGACCAATGACGTTGCCGGCGACGGCACGACCACCGCCACCCTGCTGGCCCAGGCCATCATCCGTGAAGGTCTGCGCAACCTGGCTGCCGGCGCGAATCCCATGATCCTGCGCAAGGGCATCCAGAACGCGACTGACGCCGCTGTGGAAGGCCTGAAGGAACTGAGCCAGCCCATCAACGGCAAGCAGGCGATTGCTCAGGTTGCCGCCAACTCCGCCGCTGACGAGAACATCGGCAAGCTGATCTCCGACGCGATGGAAACCGTGGGTGCTGACGGTGTTATCACCGTTGAGGAAAGCAAGACCATGACCACCGGTATGACCACCGTGGAAGGTATGCAGTTTGACCGCGGATATTCTTCCGCTTACATGGTCACCGATACCGAGAAGATGGAAGCTGTTCTGGATGATCCGCTGATCCTGATCACCGACAAGAAGATCAGCGCCATTCAGGAAGTGCTGCCCGTGCTGGAGCAGGTTGTGCAGACCGGCAAGAAGATGCTGATCATCGCTGAGGACGTTGAGGGCGAAGCCCTGAGCACCCTGGTGGTCAATAAGCTGCGCGGCACCTTCACCTGCGTGTCCGTCAAGGCCCCCGGCTTCGGCGACCGCCGCAAGGAAATGCTGCAGGATATCGCCATCCTGACCGGCGGTACCGTGATCTCCTCCGAGACCGGTATGGAACTGAAGGAAGCCACGGTTGACATGCTGGGTAAAGCCCGCCAGGTCAAGGTGAATAAGGAAACCACCACGATCGTGGACGGCGCCGGCGACAAGGAAGCCATCAAGGCCCGCGTTGCCCAGATCCGTGCCCAGATCGCTGAAACCACGAGCGACTACGACCGTGAAAAGCTCCAGGAGCGTCTGGCCAAGCTGGCCGGCGGCGTTGCTGTCATCCAGGTCGGTGCCGCTACCGAAGTGGAAATGAAGGAACGCAAGATGCGGATCGAAGACGCCCTGAGCGCCACCCGTGCCGCGGCTGAAGAAGGTATCGTGCCCGGCGGCGGAATCGCCCTGCTGAATGTGATCCCGAAGGTTGCCGCTCTGCTGGACAACTGCGCCGGCGACGAAAAGACCGGTGTGTCCATCGTCCTGCGTGCCCTGGAAGAGCCGATCCGTCAGATTACTCTGAACGCCGGTATCGACGGCAGCGTGATCGTTGACCATATCAAGTCCGCCCGGAAGCCCGGCTACGGCTACGACGCCCTGAAGGGTGAATATGTGGATATGGTGGAACGCGGCATCATCGATCCTACCAAGGTGACCCGCAGCGCGCTGCAGAACGCGGCGTCCATCGCGGCGATGATCCTGACCACCGAATCCCTGGTGGCTGATATTCCTGAACCCGAACCCGCTGCACCCGCTGGAGCAGGGATGGGTGGAATGTATTAATTCACACAGTGAATCAATACATTCAATGAATTATAGAAAAAGGTGCCTGTTTATACAGGCACCTCAGATCGTAGACAAAGTGGTTTCAGCAAGCAATTGCTGGAGCCATTTTGTTT
>R26__coassemble_138_pt1 | contig 48959 bp, 40 predicted proteins | sample R26__metabat2_high_PE_047 | metagenome-assembled genome bin R26
TAACAAAACGGCCGCCTGCATTTCCCAAGCAGGCGGCCGTTTTCAGTTACAGTTTTATTCTCTTTCCCTGGGTTTTGTCAGGCGGCAGGCCTGGATGCCGATCTCATACAGCAGGATCATCGGCAAACCCAGTGCCAGCTGGGACACCACATCCGGAGGTGTCAGGATGGCGGCGAGCACGAAAATGCCCAGCACCACAAACTTCCGTTTGGAAGCCAGCATCCGGTAGTTTGTCCAGCCGACCCGGGTGGTCAGGTACAGGGCCACTGGCAGCTGGAACGCCACACCGAAGGGAATAATGAATCCGAAGAGGAAGCTGACATACTTGTCGATGGACAGCATCGGCGTAGCCAGGTTATCGCCCGCCACCAGGAAAAAGTCCACTGCCAGCATGTATACCGCCAGATAGCAGAACACTACGCCCAGCAGGAACAGGAACAGAGCGATCAGGAACAGGATCCGGAACGCCTTTTTCTCTTTGGGGAAAAGGGCCGGTTTGATAAAGCTCCAGATCTGCCAGATGATCACCGGTGAAGCCAGGATGATGGCCGCAACGAGAGCAACCTTGAATTTGGTTACCAGGGCTTCTGACATCGCGGTATAGATAATCTGGATCCCTCGCTGCGCAATGGGACCGATAATCCAGGCCATCAGGCTTTCAATGGCCAGATAGAATACCAGGAAAAACGCAATTGCCAGTGACGCCGCGGACACGATTAACACGCGCCGCAGCGCCTGCAGATGAGCAAGCAGCGGGGCTCCTCCGTCCGGCGCGGCCTGTTCCTCTTCAGTCCGAAGCGCTTTTCGATTCTTTATGCTCATATTGTCGTGACAGCCTTTATTACTTCTTTGCTTTGGTGGTTTTGGCTTCCTCGTCCTCATCGGACTTGTTGTCGTCGTCTTCCTTCACTTCATGCTTGAAGTCCTTGATGCTCTTACCAAGGGCTTTGCCGACGCCGGCCAGTTTGCCGCCGCCGAACAGTACCAGGGCAAGCACCACAATAAGAATGATTTCCGTAGTTCCCAGACGCATAGATATATCCTCCTTATGCCTGTCGCTGCAGGCTTATTTTTTCATCGTCTCGTGCTGAATCTCCGCAGTTTCTTCCCGGATTTCCTTTCCCGTCTGCTGAAGTTCGTCCTTTACGCTGTTCAGGCTCCTGTTCAGGTCTTTGGAAGCGTCCTTCAGTTCAGCAGTAATATCCAGGTCCTTCTTCAGGTCCGTAACCGATGCCTTGGTATCCTTCAGTTCCTTCTCCAGGTCATCCCATCCGGTTTCCTGTTTCACTTCACGGATCAGCTGTTTCAGTTTTTTTACCATGCGGCCCAGCCAACGGGCCACCTTCGGAAGGTCCTTCGGTCCGACAACCAGGAAGGCAATCAGCAGGACAACGATCAGTTCAGAAAAACCGATATTGAACATGCTGCCTCACCCCTTCCGCGAACTGTTTTTTGATTATATGCTGTTTGTTTGGTTTTTTCAAGACTTCTCCGGACGTCCTTTTTTCCGGGTCCTGAAAAACCCGTTCAGCCTTTTATTTCCTTGCATACGGCGGCATAGGCCTCCTCCAGGAAGTCCTCAATGCTCTTCCGGGACCGGAATAATTTTTGAATCCGGTCCATCATGCTTTCCCCTGTTTCATCGTGTTCATAGAACAGGGGATAAGCCTTGTTTTCATACAGGGTATGTTTCCTTACGTCCTCTTCGTTCAGTGTTGGATCCACAATGATTTCTTCCAGGTACCACAGCGGATCCGGCCATACGGGCTCCGTGACGTTTCCTCCGTGCATTTCATTCCATTTATCAAAGAAAATCATGTGGTTGATCTCATGAACTGCTCCGGAGAAGACCCTCTCCTCGTCCTGGTAGGAAACATAAAAGCACTTATCCCTGGCGCTTCTCGGATAAAATGGCAGATATCCGGTATAGCAGGTGATCACCGGGTCCTCAGCCTTCCATTCGTAGTTGAAAAGCCGGCAGCTGGCTTCGATAAACCCGTCCATGAACATATCGAACCGTTCGGAAAAGTAATCCATTCTTCTCCGGATTTCTTCCCTGTTTTCCTCCAGCCGCCGGAGAACCGCCCGGCGGATTATTGTTTCCCGTTCGTCCCCGTCCGTCACCCGGTCAATATCCCGCAGCTCCGGATAAAGGGCAATAGTTTTTTCATAGAAAGGCCTTGTATTGTTCTCCTGTTTGTCTTTTGAAAGATAGTTCCGGATAAACCGGATATTATCCTCCGGATTGATCCGTTCCACTTTTACCTTTGGCAGAAACATCTCGGCATCCTCATTCACTCAGTTTCTTTTTCAGCATACCATGCTCGGTAAATCTCCGGCAACAGGAAAATACCGGCTGATGCCAGCCGGTATTCCTGCTTATTCCTTTTTGCGCGGCTTCATCAGCAGGACGATTCCGATCAGTCCTGCCAGGATCAGTCCTGCCCACAGCAGCGGGCTGGCGCTGTCCCCGGTCCTCGGGACTTCCTGTGGTTTCGGTGTGATCGTCGGAGCAGCCGTCGGCGTGCTCGTCGGGGTTGTTGTCGGAGTCGCTGCCGGTGTTACCGTCGATGTGGCTGTCGGAGTGACCGTCGGCGTAGCTGTCGGTGTCGCTGTCGGGGTTGCCGTCGGGGTGACCGTCGGTGCGTCCGTCGTTTTGGGAGATTCAGACGGATCAGGTTCTTCTTCACCCTCATAGTTGTTCTGCAGCGTTGCCTTGCTTTGCTCACCGCCCCTGATCGTGCCCGTGGCGCCTTCCGCGCTGCCCTGGCTGAAGCCCCTGGGCATGCTGTCCGCCGGCTGCGAAACCTCATAGGTGGCTCCGTCCGGAAGGCCGGTAATCACCGCGGTACTTCCGCCTTCAATCAGGAGGGTTCCGTGGCCGTCGCTGTCCGTCAGGTTTTGGGCTGGACTTTCCGCTCTGACCCGGACATCCGACACTGTTTTTATATTTCCCGTATTTTCCGCTTTTGCGGATAGCCTTGCTTTTCCCTTTGTTTCCGGAAGCGGATGCCCTGCCAGCGGTTTGCCTTCACGGTCCTTCAGGAGCACATTCACCTTGAATTTGGGAGTTTCCCAATACGTTGCCCACCACGGCCTCGTATATCCGCTGGTTTTGACTTCAATGGCAAGCGATCCGGCTTTCCGGGTGTTCCGGAAGACGCCGTCGCCGGACATCAGCTTTTTGTCAACAACGGGAAGTCCGTCTTCGTTCAGGCTGACTGTCACCCGGTAGATATCTTCGCCGGTATCATATGTGATCGTGCTGCTCTCCGGTTCCGCCGCTTCACGGATCACATAATAATGTGGTTTGGGATCGGCAGGATCCAACGCAACCGGTGCAAACGTGATCTTTCCGTCCGTTCCGTTCTGTGTCCGCGCAATCTCTGTTTCTGTTCTTCTTTCCTCATCGCTTTCCAGCAGGATAAATGTAAACGGTTCTGAAGCTGGCCGCCCTTCCAGCGTTTTCTCTGCCGTAAAGGAAACTTCCGTCTTCAGATAGTTTACCAGCTGCACGGGCGCCGCTTCGCCGTCGATGTACGGCTCGCCGAGGACAATCCCGGTTCCGCCGCAGACGGGACAGGTATTGTCCGTTCCGCCGTCCACGAAGTAGATGAAGCCGGCTTTGTCGATCAGGCTCTCGACCGAGGAGGGATTCTGCGCTGCCGCCGCCCAGTGCTCTTCCGTAAAGGCGTACACCAGGAGCGCGCTGCAGGACGCGCACGGCGGGTAGTCATCGACATTTATCCTCAGCATGGTGCAGAGGGTTTCCAGGTTACAGCCATCGACCGGGTACTGCATCAGCACAAGGCCGCCGGGTCCGTGGATCACCTTCCTGGTGAAAGGAGTGCCGTGCAGGCAGTCCGGGCAGACCCCTCCGGACATGTTCTCATGGGTGCACTCATCGAACCAGAAGCCCGCCCCGTTGCAGGCGCTGCACGGGACTCCCGGGTTCTCCGGGTTCCAGCCCGTTCCGCCGCACACGGTGCAGACATGCATATACGTATTGTTGAGATAACTGGCCATGCTCAGGACCCCGTCCATGCTCATCGCACCGATGTTGATCGTCACCAGGGACGGTCCGCCCAGTTCCCCGGTTCCGCCGCAGGCGGCGCATGGGGTTTCCGGGCGTTTGATCGTCTGCCCGGGCATCGCCACCAGCAGTTCGTCGTCCTCCGTCCGCGCGATCTGCACCTTCGCCTCCGCCGGCGTCGTCATGTACGCCACCGCCAGATCCGTTCCCTGCACCTCGCTGATCAGGAAGGTGAGTTCGCCGATCCCGGTCTGCGGGGAGATGGCGTCCAGGTCCCTTTCCGTCAGGGTGATGTCCGGCGTGAACGTGATATTGCCCTGCGCGTCGTTCTTTCCCGCCGCGATCGGGGCGGAGCCCGCCGCGGCGCCGCTCCGCCGAACCTCGAAGGAGAATTCCTGCGGCTGCAGTGCCCGCCCGATCAGTTCCTTGTGGGCGGTCAGAGTGATCCCCCGCCTGAACCCGTATGTGTTCGTGAAAACCAGTTCTCCCGTCGCCGTGGACGCCGTGACCTTCAGGGTGCCGTTCCTGTTGTCCGTGAAGGTGAGGGTGACGCGCTTTTCCTGTGTGTCGTACGTCACGTTGCCGAGCGTCACGGTGCCGTCCGCCGCGGTCTGCGCGCCGGCCGGGATGATCTCGCGCACCTTGTAGTGCAGCGTCTTAGTCCCGCCATATTCGGTGATATCGACGTTCGAGTAGCCGTCATACCTTCCGTTGATGGTGAACCTGGCCATGCCGACCGTTTCGCCGTTTTCGGTCACGGTTCCGCGGCTCTGTCCCGTCGCCGCCTGGCCGACCACCTCGCCGTACTCGTAGGTTTCGTAGCCGTAGTCGTTGGTCGGGTTGTCGTCGATCAGCTCGAACCGGAACTCTCCGGTCCGCTGCTCGCGGCCCCGCAGTTTTTTCGTTCCCGTGACCGTAATCCCGGCCTGGGCCTTGTATTCATTCCTGAAAGAGATCTTCTCGGTTTTCCCCAGCCGGATCGTTTTTACCACGGGCTGCCGCCACGGCGAGTAGAGTGTCCAGCCCGCGGGAAGCGTCTCGCTGACGCTGCATACAGTCCCGGCCGGCAGGCCGACGATCTGGAAGCACTGGTTCTCCTCCAGCGTGATCGTGCCGCCCGCGCGGATGACTCCCCGGCTGACCTGCACCGCATCCGCCGGAAGCTCCGTGCTGTCATAGTAGACGGGCGCCTTGTCGAAGACGGCGTATTCGTATTCGCTGCTCAGGTCTGCGCCGTCGTATTCCATTTCCACCTTGAAGGAGAAGGACGGAAGGACCGTGTTGTTGCCGTCCTTCGGTTTGCTTCTGTCCTCCACATGCGCCGAGACCATGAGGTAGCCGAAGTCCGGCTTTTTGAAATTGCGGATGGTGTGGATGTCGTCCGGGTTATAATTCGCCGTCACATCGACGCCCAGCGGCACCGCCTCGAGCTGCGAGAACCAGCCGTCCGGCCCGCCGGTTTCCCCGGCCAGGGCGTAGGTGTACTCAAGTCCGCCCGGCTCGTAGCGGTCCACAACGAAGGTATGGGTCCATCCCCCGGCTTTGGTGTAGGTATAGCCGAAGGTGTTCGGCCTTCCGTCGCTGCCGGTCCGGGACAGCTGGATGGTGGGCCGGGCATTGTCCGGCGCGTCCGCGGCCGTCCCGTCCGGGTTCAGCCACAGCTTGTCGACCTGGATGCTGATCTGTTCCTTCTCATGTTTGTTGACGATCTCGTAGGAGCGGTTCTCCTCCCTGTAGACCGACGTGGTGTAGCCCGGCACCGGTTCTTCCGAAACGGTATAGGCATACGGAACGCCGTTTGCGTCCAGCACCGGGGCGTTCCGGAAGATGCCCTGCCAGCCGTCATCCGCGGTCAGTACCAGGGTATCCTCGAAGGTCGTATCGTTCGCCGCGGTCAGGGCGGTCCCGGCGGGCAGCTTCGGCACTCCCTTCAGCTTCACTGTCACGCGGTCCGGCCGCAGCCCGTCGTGGTTGTCAACGATGCCGACGCCGCTCGTATAGGCCTTGTCATCCCAGGTCTTCCGGACCTTGATCGTCTCGGGCACGATGCCCGTCCGGGTATACTCGAAATCCAGCACCGACCGGTCCCGGACATACCCGTGGGATGACGAGCCTGTGGGCGCGGAAAAGCGGAGGTACACGGCCGCCGCCTTGTTGTACGCGTACATGTTGTTGGCCGGATCTGCCGCCGCGATCCAGTCGATATCGTCCGGCGAGGAGGCGCAGGCCGTTTTATGGGCATACGCGCCCTTCGCGCTCCATTTGCTGTCGTTGCCGCCGTCGGACGGCGCCCGCATGTTCAGGTAGACGGAAACCTTGTCCCCCGGTGACAGCAGGCACATCGTGGCGGGATTCGATCCCCGCTGCGCGTCCACGGCGATGGCTGCCACCTTCGTGCCCTCCGGCACGGTCCACACGCCGTTCACGATGGCCCCGTCGGGCACCCGCTTCCAGAGGTCCCAGTTGAACAGGTTGTAGTCGCTGTTCCATCCGTCGAAGGATTGCAGGATTCCGTGCGTGTCCGTCACGTCGATCGAGCCCTGCGCGCCGAACCGCAGCCCGGTCTGCGCGGTGTAATATAGCTGCGGCCCGAAGCCCTTGCGGTACAGTTCCGTCATGTCCACGGACACGAGCGTTCCCTGCCACTGGCCCTTTCCTTCCCAGTCCCCGCTCCAGGCTTTCTTCGGGGCCATGCCGCTTTCGTCGGCGGGAACATGCTCCTCGATCGCGTCGTAGAACATGATGCCGCCGATGTAGCTGTCGTGCCTGGCGGCCACGGTCATGCGGTAGGTATAGTTTCCGCCCTCGGTCGCGGTCACCTGGGTCTCGCCCTCGGTGCCCGTTGCCCAGACGCCCGTGTTCCCCGCGCGGACATCCTTCCGGAATTCCACCTGCTCCATGATGTCGATGCCGCCGAGGCCGATATCGCCGAACAGGTAGACGAAACGCGCTTCATCCGTGTCCGGATCCAGGTCTGTCATGACCTCTCTGATCGCCGCGGGAACGCGGCTCAACCAGGTGCCTGAAGCACCCGGCCACGCATCCGGATAACCGATGGACTGGTAATAGGTGCTCTCCGCGGGAAGGTTGCCCAGCGTGCCGGGATTGCCGGACTCAAAGGCTGCGTAGTATTTCACATATTTGCCGCCTGTCAGATCCGCGTAGTCCTCCCAGGGGATGTACGCGTCCAGGGACAGGAAGATCCGGTCCGTAAACCTCCCGTTTGTCCCGGAGTTGCTGCCGGAAACATTCGGCTTCAGCGAGCCGCGGACCACCAGCAGGGTCCGCCCGCTGTTCCTGAAGTTGTCGTAGACCACTTTTTCGACGATCCGATCGCCGCCCCGCAGGGACACGCTCCCGAGGTCCGGGGTCATGTTTTCCGGCAGCAGGAAGTACCAGGTGCCGGAGGTCTCCGGGATCACCGCGCCCGCGCTGACCGCCGCGTCGTATTCGGCTTTCGTCGTCAGGTTGCTCTCCTCGTCGACGTACATGTAGAAATTCGCCTTGATACGGCGGTTCACCGGATCGTTCTCGGGTTCGTCCGGCACCAGGCCCGCGTATCCGGTTACCTTGAAGCCGGCGACAGCCAGCGTCGCGCTGCTGCTGTCGCTCGTCTCCTGGAAGCTGCCGGCGGTCGCCGCCTGCAGCCAGGCCTCCTGGGACGGCTGGATCTCCTCCGGCCGGGTCGCGCTGTAATAGTAGGTGGTTTTCAGTTCGGCGTCGTTGTCCACCACGACGTTTGTATAGCTCTGCAGGACCGTCTCCACGATGTCCTTCAGATGATCGCTCGGGAGCAGCTTCACCGTCGGCCATACGGCCACCTTGCAGGCCGCCTGGTTGGTCGCGAAGCGGGTCTTGTAGCCGGTGACGCCTTCCGGGAAGGTGATCGTTTTCGTCCCGCTCCGCAGTGTTACCGTCTCCAGCTGCGCCCAGCTGCCGTCCGCGTACTTGACCCACACCTCCACGTCCGGCTTCGGCAGGCTGCTGTCCGGCTTATAGCCGAAGGTCGACCCCGGAAGCATGTACTGGGACTGGGAGGGCTGCAGGTAGCCGTAGGTGAACATTTCCGGCGTGCCGACGGTGATCCCGGTGAAGCAGTAGTCGCCGGGCTGCAGGGCGCCGCTGACATTCTGGACGGTCAGCGTGTCGTCCGTGGTCTCCATCAGGTAGTTCCAGTTCAGGTAGTGGGCCGGATCGTATTCCCAGCCCTCCGGGAGATCCGGGACCTCGCTGGTCGGGCCCGCGGTATACGCGTAGCCGTACCCGGTGGTCAGCACCTCGTATTCAATGGTCACAGGCTGGTTGTTCCGCAGCGCGCCGACCGCCGTGGCGTATGTATGGTTTTTCTTGTGGTAGCTGTTCGTGCTGCCGTCCGGCACGTCCTTCGCCGGGGTGGTGTGCGTATGGCTCGGATGGGAATCCGTGTACTTGTATACGCCGAAGCTTCCCGCCGGATACTCCCATTCCGAGTGCATATAGTTCACCGAGGCGTCCACGCTTTTCTCCGAGACCTCCTGCGGGTCGCTTCCCCGCGCCGGGTCGGCCTCGGTCATCTTCCACGCCGCGGCGGCGCGGATCGCGTAGGTCTTGTTGGCCTGCATCGAGGCGGTCGGATAGGCGACCCAGATCTCCTGCGCGCGGTTTCCCGGCCGGGTGCCCCGGTCGTCCCAGTCATAGGTCGTGACCGTCCGGCTGTAGTGCTGTCCGGCCTGCGCGCCGGAATCCTGCGTGGTGACCGTACCGCCGCCGGCGGTCCTGCCCAGGACGATCCCGGGGATCACCGCTCCGTTTCCGGCGGCCTCCCCGGCCCACAGGTCCATGTCCAGCCGGAAATACTGCGACGCGTCGTAGTAGGGCTGGGTCTTCCAGCATACGAAGACATAGCCGTTCGCCGTTTCCTCGCCGCCCGGCAGCTTGCTGAGAACGTTCGGGGAGATGTTGTCCGGTGAGTTGTAAACCGTCCCGGTCAGGGACGCGCCGGGCGTCGTGCCGTAGGTGGTCAGCGCGGCCTTGGTGTCGATCACGGCCGTCAGTTCCTGCGTGTCCATCGCGTCCTTCGTGCCGTCCCGGCCGGTGACCTCCACCGTCACCTTCAGGGGGTCGCTGGGCAGCATATCCACGAATTTCGGCGACTCCAGGCCGGTGATGGAACACTGGAACATGATCTCCGCAGCCGCGTCGATCGTCACATCGTTCACGATTGCGTACCGGCCGCCGCCCGTATCCTCCCAGTGCCAGGAGGCTCCTTCGGTCGGCTCTGCCGGAACCGGGTAGGTCATGTTCCCGTATCCGGCAGACTGGACGCTTCCGTCCGGCCTCGATCCCCGCTGGTGGAAGATCTGCTTCGGCGCCGTGATCCGGATCGTTCCCGGTGCGTGCGTTTCCGCGCCCGTCAGCACGATGTCCATCTGGTACTGGATGCTGAAAGCTTCGCTGGAATCGTAGTCTTTCCGGAGGTACAGCCGTTCGGGAATCCCGTCGTTGTCGGTCGTCACCCACTTGAGATTCGCGCTCCGGATCTGAACGGCACCTGCCGCGTATCCGACGGATACCGGCAGTACGCTGTTTATGCCGGCGATCAGCGTAAAGATGGCAAGTAAAAGAAATATCCGTCGTCTGAAGCTTCTGATCATGATGCGTTCACTCCGTCATCTGAAAGTAGGGGCTTTTGCGAAAAGGATCTTTTTTTACAATCACTCCGGAAATTGTCTGTACCTATTTGAATCAATTGATTAATAATATCATATTGTTTATACGCCGCACAATGCATGATGATATTTGATTGTTACATTTTTTCAGTATTTTCATTACATTTTTACAATTTAATTTGTTCTTTTTCTGTCCTTTCCCCTTTCGTGGTTTTCAAATAAAAAAAAGCATCCCGCCGTTTTCCGGCCGGATGCCTCCGTGTGTGGTTTCTGTTACTCGATCCCTTCGAAAGTAAAGTCCTTGGCTTCCACAGCCGCCTTCACCGCCGCTTCATCCAGGTCTCCGGACAGGGTGATGACTGCAGTGCCCGCCTCATGGCTGACCACTGCTTCCGCGATAAAGGGAAGATCTTCCAGCGCCTTCTTCACAGAGGCCTCGCAGTGTCCGCACATCATACCTTTGATTTTTACCGTCTTTGTCATGGTTCCGTTCCTCTCTTTCTTCTGTTCCTCTTTGATTGATTCTGTAATGGTAAGGGGTATATTCGCCGCCTTCAGCGGTTTATCCTTTGCCGGATCCTTCAGCCTGAACAGGTTCAGCCGCAGGGCATTCATACACACCGTAAAGCTGGAAAGGCTCATCGCCGCCGCTCCGATCATGGGGCTCATCTTCCATCCGAAAAGCCCCGCTGCCAACGGAATGCAGATCAGGTTGTAGAAAAATGCCCAGAACAGGTTTTCATGGATGTTCCGCAGCGTTGCCCGGCTCAGCCGGATCGCTGCCGCCACATCGGTCAGGGCGGAATTCATCAATACAATATCCGCGCTGTCAATCGCCACGTCGGTTCCCGCGCCGATGGCGATTCCAATGTCCGCCCGCGTCAGTGCCGGCGCGTCGTTGATCCCGTCGCCCACCATGGCGACCCGTCCGTATTCCTGCAGCTGCCGGATCACCTCTTCCTTGCCTTCCGGCAGGACTCCGGCCACCCACTCGTCTACCCCGGCCTGTGCCGCAATGGCTTGCGCCGTTCGCTCGTTATCGCCTGTCAGCATCACAACCCGCAGTCCCTGGTTCTTCAGCTGCCGGATGCCTTCCCGGGAGTCTTCCCGGATTCGATCCGCCACAGCAATCACGCCCAGCGTCTTTCCGTCTTCCGCAAAGAACAGCGGAGTCTTGCCCTGTTCCGCCAATGCTTCAGCCTGCCGTATCAGTTCCTCAGGCACATTCACCAGGCTGCTGATATAGCTGCCGCTGCCGCCGTGAAGCTGCTTCCCTCCGACAGTGCCTTCCAGTCCGTTTCCGGGCAGAGCCCGGAAATCTGAAATGGCGTCCGGTTTCATCTGCCGTTCCTCCGCCGCCCGCAGAATAGCCTTGGCCAGTGGATGTTCGCTGCCCTGCTCCAGGGCTGCCGCTTTCAGAAGCAGTTCCGCTTCTGTTTTTCCTTCCGCGGGAATCAGCTCCGTCATGCCCGGTTCTCCGGAGGTAATTGTACCTGTTTTGTCCAGCGCCACTATCTGCACTTTCCCTGCCGTTTCCAGTGCCTCGCCCGTCTTGAACAGGATTCCGTTCTTTGCGCCCAGGCCGTTGCCGACCATAATAGCCACCGGTGTAGCCAGGCCCAGCGCGCAGGGGCAGGAGATTACCAGCACGGAAATGCCTCTGGCAACCGCGTCCCCGGCGGATGCGCCGGCAATCAGCCAGCCCGTTGTTACAATCAGGGCAATCCCGATCACAGCCGGTACAAAGATACCGGATACCCTGTCTGCAATCCGGGCAATCGGCGCTTTGGTGGCCGCCGCGTCCGAAACCATACGGATGATCTGGCTCAGGGTGGTATCTTCTCCCACCCGTGTTGCCCGGCAGGTCAGGAAACCGGACTGGTTGATCGTGGCTGCGCTGACCTTGTCTCCCTCCGTTTTATCCACCGGGATGCTTTCGCCTGTCAGGGCGGATTCATTCACAGCGCCCGTTCCGGAAACCACGATGCCGTCCACAGGGATGCTTTCTCCCGGACGCACTGCAAACAGATCCCCTGTCCGAACCTCCGCAATCGGCACTTCGGTTTCTGTGCCGTCCCGGAGCAGCACCGCTGTCTGCGGTGCCAGCTTCATCAGGCTCTTCAGGGCGTTCGTCGTCTTTCCCTTGGACCGGGCTTCCAGCATCTTGCCCACGGTAATCAGGGCAGGGATCATCGCCGCGGATTCAAAGTACAGCTGTCCGTGATACAGGTCCATCAGCTCCATGTTTCCCGCACCGCCGGTGATCATTCCGCACATACGGTAGAACACAAACAGGCTCCATCCGAAGGAGACCGATGATCCCAGCGCCACCAGCGTATCCATGTTCGGCGCGCCGTGCGCCAGGGATCGGAATCCGCTGGTAAAGAACTTCCCGTTGATGATCATCACGATCAGCGCCAGCAGCATCTGCGTCAGTGTCAGCGCCAGGTGATTGTGCGTCAGGAAAGCCGGCAGCGGCCACCCCGCCATGTGATGGCCCATTGTGATGTACATCAGCACCGCCAGGAAGCCCACCGACAGCAGCAGCCTGCGTTTCAGTTTCGGGGTTTCCCGGTCTTGCAGGGCTTCCTCCTGTGCCGCCAGGCTGTCAGATGCCTGCTGTCCGGCAGGGGCCCCTTTCACACTGGCCCCGTAGCCTGCCGCTTCCACCGCCCGGATGATTTCCGCGCTGGAAGCATTTCCTTCCACGCCCATGGAATTGGTCAGCAGGCTCACGGAAACGGAATCCACGCCGGGCACTTTTGCCACTGCCTTCTCCACCCTGGCCTGGCAGGCCGCGCAGCTCATGCCGGTCACAATGTATTGTTCCATGATTCTCCTTTTCTCACTTCATGAGTTTCTGCATCACTTTGACAAACTCATCAATCGCTTCTTCCTTGCCGTTCCGGATATCTTCCGATACGCAGCTGCGGATATGGCAGGCCAGCAGTTCCTTGTTGAAGCTGTTCAGCGCTGCGCTTACCGCGGATACCTGGATCAGGATATCCGGACAATAGGCGTCTTCTTCCACCATCTTCTGGATGCCCCGGATCTGTCCCTCCGCCAGTTTCAGCCTTCTCAGCAGGGCGTTCTGTTCCTCTGCCGTGCGCTTCTTTTTCCTTTTGCTGCAATGCGGGCAGGCTTTTATTTCACTCATCTGCTGTTTCCTCATTTCCTGCAGGTTGTATACCCCCACGGGGTATTATCATCATATACCCTCCGGGGGTATTTGTCAACACTGTTCTTTTCCTGCCCTTTTCTTGACCGCCCCGGTCCTTCGTGCTACGATTGGAAACTGATACGAGGAAAGGAGCGTCTGACTGATGAAAGACCGTAATATCTTTTGCCTGAACAATATTGCAAAGGTTGGTACAAACTGTTTCCGTTCCGGTTATACACTGACTGATTCCATCGACGAGGCCGCCGGCGTGCTGGTTCGCTCCGCCGATATGAAGGAAATGTCTTTCCCTGCCGGTCTCCGGGCCATTGCCCGTGCGGGCGCCGGCGTCAACAATATCCCGCTGGACCGCTGTGCGGAAGAAGGCATCGTGGTCTTCAACACCCCCGGTGCCAACGCGAACTCCGTCAAGGAGCTGGTCCTCTGCGGCATGCTCCTGGCTTCCCGCGATATCGCCGGCGGTATCTCCTGGGTTCGGGAAAACGCGGAAGATGAAAACATCGCCAAAACGACCGAGAAGGCCAAGAAAGCCTTCGCAGGCACGGAGCTCAAGGGAAAAACTCTGGGTGTGATCGGTCTGGGCGCCATCGGCGTCCTGGTCGCCAATGCGGCGGTTTCCCTGGGCATGAAGGTCTACGGTTTTGACCCCTATCTGTCCGTCAATTCCGCCTGGAACCTGTCTCCCCTGGTCATCCATGCGGAAAAGGTTGAGGAAATCTACGCGGTCAGTGATTTCATCACCATCCATGTTCCTGCCACTCCCGCCACAAAGGGAATGATCGGTGCCGACGCCATCGCCCAGATGAAAAACGGCGTTGTGATCCTGAACTTTGCCCGGGATACCCTGGTGGATGAAAAAGTCCTGGCCGGTGCGCTGGAATCCGGTATCGTGCGCCGCTATGTATCCGATTTCCCGACGCCTGCCAGCGCCCATATGAAGAACGCCATTGTCATCCCGCACCTGGGTGCCTCCACTGAAGAGGCGGAAGACAACTGCGCCATCATGGCGGTCAAGCAGCTGCAGGATTACCTGGACAACGGCAACATCCACAACTCCGTCAATTATCCGGAAATGAACCTCGGCGTCTGCGAAACGGAAGCCCGGGTGGGTATCCTGCACCGGAACATCCCGAATATGCTCAGCCAGATCACCAACTTCTTCGGCAATCAGGGCCTGAACATTGAAAACCTGGCCAACAAGAGCCGCGGCGATTATGCCTATACGCTCCTGGACCTGAGCCATCCCATGCCCCATGACACGGTGGAACGTCTGAAGGAAATCGACGGTGTCATCCGCGTCCGCAGGATTGTGGAAAACAAATAATCACCGCAGAATAAAGCCCGCGTCCGTCTGTCCGGACGCGGGCTTTTCATATTGCGTTCCTTATTTTTTCTTTTTCTCAGAGTAAACGGTCATTACTTCGCCCGGAGAGGTTTCCAGATGAATCCGGTTAATCTCCTCCAGGACAGCCTTTCGCGGCGTAGGCATGCAGTAGGGACAGGCGGCCAGTTTGTTGTAAGGTGCCTCATCCAGCTCGCTGTAGGAGAACTCGGTCAGCGGCAGGTACCGTTTCTTGATATTCACACAGTTATCCTGGGCGTGATACTTGCTGCCGCCCTTGGGATTGTAATACAGCGGGGTATCGTCATCCGGAATCTTTACCTGCCGTCCCTGGTAGTCCTCCCAGATCACCAGCTTGACGCAGTTTTTATCCTGTCGTTTCTTGATCAGGTTGGACAGCACCGCCATATTGTATCCATCCCGGTTTTGCTTTGACTGAACCCGGATACAGCCGTGGCTGGCCCGGCTGCCGAGCATTTCCTCAAATCCGCGGTAATTCTTGGATCCGTCGTTGTTCTTCCGGTGGGGAACTTCGTGAATATAGTCCGCGGCATTGAACTTCAGGGCATAGTTGCAGAACATGCCCGATTCATCGTCGATCAGGGCGCCCGTCTTGGTATAGATGATCAGGTATTCCCCGGATCGGGTTTCGTTGTAGGGCTGCTGTTTTTTCGCGTCCGGGTTGTATTTCCCCGTGGACACCGCCAGGGAGGTTTCCAGATGGCCGTTCTTGTAGAGATACAGCCGCTGCGTCAGCTTATCGATGATAATGCCGTAGTTCTGGTTCACTTCCACCGTCTTCAGTTTTTTCGTTGGAACATATCCGGTCACAAAAGCGTTGAAATTTTTGACCTTGCTGTCATGAAAGCTGGTGGAATAGGTTTCGATCTTCGTCCAGCCGTTATCCAGCGTTTCCAGCACATGCACGCCCTGGCTCTGGCCAGTCAGCATGCCGATTCCTTCGCTGTTCTCATCCGGTTCCGCGTTGATCACCATCTGCTTGTTCATATCGATATCCGCCACGGTCATCGGCATCGTCAGCATTTTCCAGATGGCTTCCTCATCCTCCAGGCTCATGGCGGTATCCCAGTAACTGTCGTCCGGTTCTCCCGCCCGGGGAGCGTCGGACCGGCAGGAAGGCGTTAAGTCAGAAGGTTCCGGCACGATACCCAGCAGAAAATCCTCCGCCGGTGCGCTGACCGCGGAGAACAGCAGGATCATAAACAAAAGAAACGCTGCTTTTCTGCGCATGCTATTCCTCCGTCCTTTGTGCCTCAAACCGGTAGAATCATACCATATATAGCGTAAAGTGTCAAAATAAGATTCTTCTTTCAAGGCCGGCGGATATTCTGCATCCCCGATGGCAAATTCTGTATTTCTTTTTTCTCCCTCTTGCATTTCATTTCAAGTGGCGGTATACTGCCTGTATCCTTTTCAGATGAAGGGAAACACGCGTTCAGGATACCGGTTCACAGAGAGCGGGGGAAGGTGCAAGCCCGTAGCAAGGCCCTGATACGATACCATTCCCGGATGAAGAGCGGCCGCCGCCCGATAAAGCGGCTCAATGAGTGGTTTTACAACAAGCAGGGTGGAACCGCGAATGCTTTTCCAGCATCCGTCCCGGCACAAGAATGCAGGGCGGATGCTTTTTTGTACACAGACGCCCGGAATCAAAAGGAGGGTATCCCATGAAGATCATCTACAACGACGGTCATGTTGCGGAATGTCCTGAAGAGCTGGAGCTGGAAGTGCTCCGTCACTCCGCCGCCCACATCATGGCCCAGGCGGTCAAGCGCCTGTACCCCGACGCGCACTTTGCCTACGGTCCCGCCACTGAGAAGGGATTCCACTATGACATCGACCTGGGCGACGTCAAGCTGACGGACGAGGATCTGCCCGCCATCCAGGCGGAAATGCAGAAGATCGTGAAGGAAAACCTGCCCTTCAAGGTCTATCCCCTGCCCCGGGACGAAGCTGTGAAGCTGATGCAGGACCGCGGTGAAATCTACAAGGTCGAGCATATCGCCGATCTGGCGGATGATGCGGTCATCACCTTCTATCAGCAGGGCGACTATATCGACATGTGCGTCGGCCCGCACCTCACCTATACCAAAGCGCTGAAGGCCTTCAAGCTGACGGCCCTGTCCGGCGCCTACTGGAAAAACAACCAGAACAACAAAATGCTCACCCGCCTCAATGGCGTCGCTTTCCGCAATCAGGAAGAGCTGGCCGCCTATGAGAAGCAGGTGGAGGAAGCCAAGGCGCGGGATCACCGCCGCATCGGCCGTGAAATGGGTCTGTTCATGACGGACGATCTGGTCGGCAAGGGACTGCCCATGTTCCTGCCCAAGGGCTATACCGTTTGGCGTGAACTGGAAAACTATATCCGGGACAAGGAAATCCGCCTGGGCTACCAGCATGTTATGACGCCCTGCGTCGGCACCGTGGATCTGTACCGCACCAGCGGACACTGGGATCACTATAAGGAAAACATGTTCCCCGCCATGGAAGTCGAAGGCGAAAGCTTCGTGCTGCGGCCCATGAACTGCCCGCACCACATGATGATTTACGCCAACCGGCTCCACAGCTACCGTGATCTTCCGATCCGCATCGGTGAAATCGCTCATGACTTCCGGTTTGAGCCCAGCGGCACCCTGAAAGGAATCGAGCGCGGCCGTCATTTCTGCCAGAACGACGCTCACCTCTTCGTGACGCCCGAGCAGATCAAGGATGAGGTGTCCAGCGTGGTTAACCTGATCCGGGACGTCTACCGTGATTTCAACATCACCGACTACCGCTGCGTGCTGTCCCTGCGGGATCCGGAGGATAAGGTCAAGTATCATCAGGATGATGAGATGTGGAACCGTGCGGAATCCGCCCTGCGCGAAGTGCTGAAGGAGCTGGGGATTGAGTTCACGGAAGAAATCGGTGAAGCCGCCTTCTACGGCCCGAAACTGGACGTGAACGTCAAGCCCGCCATCGGCGCTGAGTACACGCTGAGCACCTGCCAGCTGGACTTCTGCCTGCCGGCGAAATTCAACCTGAAGTATGTGGACCAGGACGGTTCCGAAAAGACCCCTGTTGTGCTTCACCGTGCGATCCTGGGCTCCATCGACCGCTTCATGGCTTACCTGATCGAGGAAACCAAGGGCGCCTTCCCGCTGTGGGTTGCTCCCGTCCAGGTCAAGGTGCTTCCCGTCAGCGACAAGAGCATGGACTATGCGGCAAAGATCACCGAAGCCCTGCTGGATGACGGCATCCGGGCCGAACTGGACGAACGTAACGAGAAAATCGGCTATAAGATCCGTTACGCCCGCCAGGAGGACAAGGTGCCTTACATGCTGATCATCGGCGAAAAGGAAATCAACGAGAACACCGTGTCCGTCCGCGACCGCGCCACTGACCAGACGGTTTCCATGACCCTGGAAGAGCTGATCAAAAAGCTCGAAAAGGAAATCAACGAGAGGCTCTGATTCCACTTTCAAAAGATTATCCCTGTACCATAACGGTACAGGGATTTTTCTGTTTGTTTTTCTTCCGGGACAGGAACATCGCCTCCTTGAACTGTCATTTCGACTGAAGCCGAAGGCGGAATGGAGAAATCTTCCCCGCAGTCACTGACCGGTCCTCGGCAGGAACTTCATCCGGTCCAACAAGCTAAAATTCTGCATCCTTAATTCTTAATCCGAAATGATCTCTGTCACAATTGCGGGAAAAGCTGTTTTCCTGATTCGTACAGCAGGAGCCATAAGGGTGTCATCCCGAGCGAAGTCGAGGGATCCCTTAATAGATTATCTGATTGGTTCCTTCTGCTGTCTTTTCCCTTGAAGCATATGAGAAGCGTGTGCGGATTCCCGCACACGCTAAGGTTTTAATTCTGAATTCTTAATTCTTAATTATCTTAATTGTGTTTGCGCAGAAACTTGGAAGTCTCTCCGGCAGTTTCACCAGAAGGATGCCGTATTTCTTCTCAAACTCCACCGGGCCGTATCCGAGCAGCTCCACGCTCTTCACCTCATCCTCCGCGAAGCTCCGCAGCGTCAGTGTCTCTCCGCCTTTTGCACCGAGCAGGAACGCGTATACCGCTCCTTCTTTCTGTACAAAACGCACGTCGCTCAGGTTCCAGTCCGTCTTTTCCTCGGTAAACCCGTCAATCTTTACCCTTGTCTCGCCCTCCCCGAATACCCGCCAGGGCCGGGTACCGTACACGGCCTCGCTGTTGACGGCAAACCACTGTGCCAGCCGGTCCAGGATAAACTCGGCGTCATCGTCTATGGTACCGTCCGGCCGCTGCAGAATATTCAGCAGCATCACGCCGTTCTTGGAGATGATATCCACCAGCATCTCGATAATCTGTTCCGGGCTCTTGTAGGGATGATGCACATCGTAGAACCAGTTGCCGATGCATGTATCCGTATGCCAGGGTTCCGGCATGATCCCGGGCAGCTGGCTCTTTTCAATATCCAGCACACCCACGCTGAAGATCTCCTTTCGCCGGTCCTTCTGCAGGTACACAGCCCGGTTTTCCCCGTGTTTTTCGATGGATGTGTTGTAAAGCCTGGCCACCGCCTGCAGTCCGCGGTCATAGACTGAAAGGTCCTTCAGTTCGCCCTGCTGTGCCAGCCAGTGTTCCCCGAAGGGCAGTACGCCGTCGGAATACAGCAGATCCGGCTGGAACCGGTCGATCATCTCGTTCACACAGCGCAGCCAGTAGTCCCGGAACTGTTCGTTTCCGGTATACCACGGATCCAGGTCTTCACCTGTACCGTGTTCCTGGTTCGCGTGATAGAAGTCCTGATACGCCGGATCGTTGCCGTCATAGGGCACCCCCGCGTAGGGGCCTGTCGCGTCGCAGCCCTTGTTTACCCGCCACCAGGAGAAGGAAGCACCCAGGTGTTCGCTCAGGCCGAAATACATGCCGTATTTGTCCGCCGCGGCCTTCCACAGGGCCAGGATATCCTTGTGGGGGCCCACGTTCACGCTGTTCATCCGGTTGATTTTGGAATCATAGTTGAAAAAGTGGTCATGGTGGACCGCCTGGGTCATCAGGTACCGGGCGCCGGCCTTATGATACTTTGCGATTAATGCGTCCGGATCGAACTTTTCCGCCTTCCAGAGGGCACAGATGTCCTTGTAGCCGAATTTGGACGGGTGGCCGTAGTGTCTCAGGTGGTATTCATACTGCGGCTGCCCCTGGATATACATATTCCGGGCATACCAGTCCCCGAACATCGGCACGCTCTGGGGTCCCCAGTGGCTCCAGATTCCGAATTTGGCGTCCCGGAACCATTCCGGGGCAGTATAGGTGCGAAGGGATTCAAAGGTAGGCTCAAACTTCATACCGAAACCTTCTCCTTTGTTTCATTTTGTTTTTTCTCATTATACATGAAACGTTTCTGTCTTTCTACTCTGAATCTGGTTATTCTATGCAAAAAAAGCGAGGCTGAAATGAGTTTCCAGCCCCGACATGTTTTCTTTATGAATTATGAATTGTGAATTGCATCTCATGCGTTCTGTACTGCCTTCACCGCTTTCCGGACCGGTACTGTCAGCAGGGTCGCGGCGATAATCTTGATCGCGTCTCCGATCAGGAAAGGAATCACGCACAGGGAAAGGGACGCAATCAGTCCGTTGCCCGTGTGCAGCATGAAAACAATCGTTCCGACCAGGTACAGCAAAACCGTTCCGGCGACCATCATCAGCGGATGGAACCACCAACCGGCCTTTTCCCGCTTTTCCGCGCCGATGCCGGACAGATAAGCGCAGGGAAGATAACCGATCAGGTATCCGCCCGTTACTCCGGCCAGCTTCTGGAATCCGCCGCTGAAGCCGCTGAACACCGGTACGCCGATCACGCCGATCACCAGGTAGAGCGCCACGGCGATGGTTCCCTTTTTCCTGCCCAGCACGGATCCGGCCAGGTACACCGCAAAGGTAGCCAGGGAGAGCGGAATCGGTCCGACCGGAATCGACAGTGGTCCCGCTACGCAGATCAGCGCAGCCATTACGGCAATCAGGGTCATATCTTTGGTTTTCATTGCTTTCATTGGTCTTCGTCTCTCTTCTCGTTTAATTTCAGGCTGACCTCACCGTAGTTCAGCCGTGTCTGTCCTTCCGCGGTTTCGATCACCAGGCGTCCCTGGTCGTCAATATCCACCGCCTTGGCCGGATACCGTTTTTCTCCTTCAATCACCGTCACCGTCCGGCCGATCACATTGGATCGTCTCCGGCTTTCTTCCAGGAAATGCCCGGTTTCCAGGTCGCCCAGCAGTGCCTCCGTCTCGTTCAGGATCTCGGCAATCAGCCTGTTCCGGTCCGGCGATTCGCCGCATTCATTGCCAATGGAGGTAGCGATCTCCTGCAGTTCCGGCGGAAACTGCATCCTGGCTGTATTTACGCCGATGCCGGCCACCGCGTATTCCAGCTTGCCGGCTTCCATACCCAGTCCTGCTTCGCACAGGATGCCGCAGATCTTCCTGCCGCTGATATACAGGTCGTTCACCCATTTGATGTCTGCCTTCACATTCGCAGTTTTTTCCACAGCCCGTGCCGTAGCCACGGCTGCCAGGGATGTCAGCAGTCCCGCCTGGTCCGGTGCGCAGTCCGGTCTGAGGATCATCGTCAGGTATACGCCGCTATGATCCGGAGAGTAGAAACTGCGTCCCTGCCTTCCCCGTCCGCTGCTCTGGCTGTCCGCAATCACCACCAGTCCGTGCTTCGCCCCGGCGGCCGCCAGCGCCTTTGCCCGGTTGTTCGTGGAATCAAGCCGGTCATGGATCTCGAGCTCCCCGCCCAGCTCCCGGGTTTTCAGCCATCGGCGGATTCCGGCCTCTGTCAGCACGTCAGGCACAGAAATCAGCCGGTAACCCCGGTTTGTCACTGCCTCAATTCCGTAGCCGTCTTCCCGCAGGCGTTTCATCACCTTCCACACCGCGTTCCGGCTCACACCCAGCTCCTGCGCAAGCTTCTCCCCGGAAATCGTCTCTCCGGTTTCAAGCAGAGCCAGCGCCTTTTCCCTGATATACATCCAGGCTTTCCCTCCGTTTCATACCGGGAGATCATATCATTTCACCTGTTCAATCGTCAACCTTAATCGATGATAATGGGTGACAATTCATTTCATGGACATTTTCTTTGCCTCTGTGATAGAATAAATTGTTTAAAGAAAAGCGTATTACGCCGGATTCCGGCCGGGAGGATTTTGATGAACGAGATCAAATGTCCCAATTGCGGGAAGGTATTTCAGGTGGATGAAGCGGGCTATGCCGCCATCGTTTCCCAGGTTCGCAATGAACAGTTTGATCAGGAGCTTTCTGCCCGTACCGCCTCTCTCCGCAGGGAGATGGATGCCGCCCGTGAAAAGCAGCTGGCGGAGCTTTCCGCTGCCCGTGACCGGCAGCTGGCGGACCTTTCCGCCGCCCGTGAGCGGGATCTGTTTGAGAAGGATCAGGAAATTCTTCGTCTGAAGGAGAGCGCCCGTTCCGCCGATACCCGGGAACAGCTGGCGGTGCAGACCGCCGTCCAGCAGAAGGAAACTGAGATCGTCTCCCTGCGGGATCAGATCCGGCTGGAAAAACAGGCTGCCGAGATCCGGGAGCAGGGACTGAAGGAAGCCCACAAAACGGAAGTAGCCCGTCTGGAAGCCGAAGTGGAGCAGTACCGTGACTTCAAAATGCGCCAGTCCACCAAAATGATTGGTGAAAGCCTGGAGCAGCATTGTCTCATCTCCTTCAACCAGGTCCGGATGATGGCCTTCCCCCGCGCTTATTTTGAAAAGGATAACGAGGTGGTGGAAGGCACCAAGGGCGACTTTGTCTACCGGGAGGAGACCGAGGACGGACTCCCCCTTCTTTCCATTCTCTTTGAAATGAAGAATGAAGCGGACGCCACCGAAAAGAAGCATAAAAACGAAGACTTCATCGACAAGCTGGACAAGGACCGCAAAAAGAAAAACTGTGAATACGCAGTCCTGGTTTCCATGCTGGAACCGGACAGCGACCTGTATAACGCAGGCATTGTCACCGAATACCGGTATGAGAAAATGTTCATCATCCGGCCCCAGTTCTTCATTCCGCTGATCTCTTTGCTCCGCAATGCCGCTCTTTCCGGAATCCAGGCCCGCCGGGAGCTGGAACTTGTCCGCCGCCAGAACCTGGACGTTCAGCAGTTTGACCAGGCGCTGCTGGAGTTCCGGGATAAATTCGGCAAAAACTACCAGATCGCCCAGTCCCATTTTGAAAAGGCCATCAGCGAGATTGACGAAACCATCAAGCACCTGGAGAAGGTGAAGGAATCCCTCACCAAATCAGGCAACCAGCTGCGGCTGGCCAATGATAAAGCCCAGGATCTCACGATCAAGAAACTGACCAAAGGCAATCCCACCATGCGGGATAAATTCGAAGAAGCCGGAATCAGCATTGACTGATCCCGGCTTCTCTGTTTTCAAACATTTCTAATTTCACTTTGTTCCTGGAATGGGATGATGTGCATCAGGTGTCATTCCGAGCGAAGTCGAGGAATCCCTTGATATATCAGCTGCGTGTCCACAGCCTGGCCAGTGTCCGGGCCACGCCGTCTTCATCATTGCTCTCCGCCACTTCATCCGCTACAGCTTTGACGCACTCCAGCGCGTTGCTCACCGCCACGCCGTATCCGCATCTCCGGATCGGCTCCACATCGTCGTTGTCATCGCCGAAATACACAGCCTGTTCTGCCTCCAGCTTCACACTGTCCAGCAGCTGTTGGATCCCCCGCCACTTGGTTGCGGTACCGCCCATATACTGGCGCAGTTTTTTATCCGCCACGGTGCTGTATACCGTTTCCGGCAAGTCAATCAGGATCTGCTCCGGCGGACAGTCCGGATGACTGGCCAGGATCTTATAGATCTTTTCCCGCCGGGGAAGCTCTCCGATATCTTCAATCACCCGGGGACTCCAGATGGGAATGTCCTGGTTGGCGTAAATGCCGTTCTCGGCCTCCACGGAGATCACCACGCCTTCCATCCCGGAAAGCTGTTTAAGGATGGACAGGGCGTCCTCCGTTGCAATGGTATTCTCATACACCCTGTCCGGCGTAATGGTCCGCGCCCCGTTCAGCGTGGTTACCGCCTGGAAGTCAATGATCCTTCGGTAATCCATGATGGCTCTTTCCGGCCTCGCTGTTGCGGCAAACAGATAGGCGCCTGCCTGCTGCCAGTCTCGCAGCACATCAAGGGTATAGTCTGAAATGGATTTGTCCGTCCGCAGCAGCGTCCGGTCAAGGTCAACAATCACCGCAAGATAGGGCAGCTGGTTCATCGACTTTCCTCCGTCAGTTTTATGTTTTTAACCATGAACACGGATTTCCGGAAGGATCGCGTCAACATCTACAAAGCCGACGCTGTAATCATACCGGTCCGTATAAACCGGCACCTCATCCGACTTCAACAGGTCCGTCACATCCGTATACAGATACCGGCTGTACCACACATGCGCGACGCCGGAATCCGGATCGGTATAGTGGCATTCCAACATATACGGATTCCCGTGCGCACCGTTCACGTTCCGGTTCACTTTCGCGCCGACAATCTTAGCCATCACGTAGTACCCGCCCTCATAGGCACGGTGCTGGCGGATTCTGCGCCGGATATCCTTTCCCAGGCACAGGAGGCCGATTAGCAGGAAAAGGGCGCCGATCCCGCCGAAGACTGCCAGGAATATGATGGGATCTTCCGGTTTTTGTCCGGCGCCTGCAGACCACAAAGCCACACCCAGCACAAGAAACAGCAAGCCCATTGGTGCAAAGATCAGTCCCAGGATTCCATAGACTGTCCATCCGTATTTCTTCTTCACAGGCATTTCCCTCCTGAAAAAATATTAGCGGGATTATACATCAGTATCCCGGTAAAATCAATCACAAGTTTGCCATATTTTTCCTTGTCAGTTCCGGACAAAAAAACAGGCGGATTTATTCCGCCTGTCCGTGTTCTTTCAGATATGCCAGGAACTCCGGTGTCCGGGACCAGTATCTGATTCCCCAGTTCTCAAAGTTCCACTCATCCATGTACTCGTTGCACTCGTAATCCACATACCAGATCAGGCCGTCCCGGATCACAAAATTCGTCGGAAAATAATCGATGTTCAGTCCCGCTGATCTGGCTTTTGCTGCCATTTCCCGCACCTGTTCCAGATAGGGATCGGCAGATTTCCCGTCCTTCATCAGGTCGAATATGGTTTCTCCGGCAATATATTCCTTGACCACCCGTTCAGCTTCCTCATCGATGGCAATCATCTCCGGAATCCTGATCCCGGCCTGCCGCAGCCGTTCATAGTCCCGGCGTTCCGCCTCGATCTTGTTGCCGAAATGGTAGTATTCACAGGGTTCGTGATGGATCTGCTTGAGCACAGCCTGCCGGCCGTCCTTTTCCGCCAGATAGGAATAGCCGCCTTTCCCGTGTCCAAGCAGCCGTATGATGCAGTATTCTTCCCCGCACACCGTCATTTCCTTTTCCATTCTGTCCTCCGGAATCCCTGTTACAGTTCCTTGTCCAGGCATACGGCATCCGCTTCGTTCTCATAGGGCGGATAGTTTTTGCAGACCTGGTATCCGTTCTTCTTATAGAATTCAATGGCGTGGGGATTGCCTTCCCGGCACTCCAGCACCAGCCGCCTGTAGCCGGTCTTCCCGGCCAGTTTTTCCATGGCCTTCATCAATGCGGCGCCGATGCCTTTGCGGTTCTTTCTGGCATACACGCGCTTGATTTCTCCGGTTTCGTCGTCCAACTGACGCAGCCCGGCGCAGCACACAGGAGTTCCGTCGTCGTACCCCACCAGGAAGAAGCCTTTCTCCTGGCTGAAGTCGTCAAAGCAAACATGTGCCATTCCGTTATGGCCCAGAATACCCATCAGGGTTTCGTTCAGCTCCCGCAGGAGCGTTTGTGCGTCCGGGTTCTCCACACCGGTCTGAACAAACGCAAGACTCATTCGCCTACCTCCGTTTCATCAGACCGGATCAGTTCCCTCAGGTCATGTATTTTCAGATAGGATGTTTCCACATCCGCAGCCGGATTGGCCGCGATCAGAATGGGCGTAATACCCAGAGCCGCCGCTCCTTCCAGGTTGCGGACGCTGTCGTCAATAAATACCGTTTTTTCCGCGGGCACCCCGGCTTTATCCAGTGCGTCCAGGTACATCCGCTGATCCGGTTTGAACGTGCCGACAAAGCAGCTGTAGGTGCAGAACGAAAAATACTGCCTCACCCCGATATATTCCAGCTGCTGTTCAATGCTCGGCCATGTATCGGAGATAATCCCCAGCTTATGGGTTTTGCTCAGCGTTTCCAGCACCTCTCCGATTCCCGGATAAGGAATATAGTTTCCCATATTGCCTGCCCGGTCATCCGCCGCCTCTTTCAGCGCGTCATCCGTCAGGCCCAGTCCGAGCTGCTCTGAAACAATCGAATAGTACCGGAAGAACTGCCTGCGTTCCGCCTCCACAGAGGTCACCAGATGATCCCCGGCCAGGAAGCGCAGTCCGGCTTCCCGGGCTGCGTCAATCTCCGCAGGGCTGCGTTTTTTCAGCCCGTCTCCCGCCAGTTCCAGGAACTTCTTCGTAAACATCCAGTCTCCGGACGCAGGCATGTCCAGCGTATATCCCACATCGAAGAAAATTACCTTTTTATCCTTCAAAAGACCGATCATTGCACTCTCTCCGTTTTTCCAATCATCTCCGGGAACCTTCAGCGTACCTCCAGCTGTTCCAGATAGGGCTGATACCGCGGATACTGTTTTTTCAGCACAGGTTCCGTGCCGATCAGTTTCAGGAACGCTTCCGGTTCCATCCACTGATAGTCAACTGTTTCACCTTCCTGCAGCCGCACCGTATCCTTAGCGCAGTTCACTTCAGCCAGGAATGCATGAACGATGGAATGCGTCACCGGATTCCGCGTAATGCTGATCTGTTTCAGTGTTTCCGCTTCCAGCCCGGTTTCCTCCCGCATTTCCCTGCGGGCTGCCTCCTCCGGCGTTTCGCCGGCCAGGGCTGCTCCTCCGGCGCTGGCTTCCCAGCAGCCGGGATACATTTCCTTGCGGGAATCCCGGAGTGTCAGGAGAAATGTTCCGTCTCCATGCCGGATCAGGATGTCGCATACCAGGTGGTACCTTCCTTCGGGCATAGCCATCATCCGGGACCTTTCCCAGGTTTCCCCGGTTCTGTTCCCGTGTTCGTCATACAGATCCCAGATTTCCATTTCTGTATCCCTCGCATTCCTTCAGTTTTGCGGTGCCCGTTCCATTGCCCTGCCCTGTACCGGCACAAAGCCGTATTGCGCATAAAGCCCGTGAGCGTCGCGCGTCATCAGAAAGCCGCGCAATTCGGCATATTCCGGCTGTGCCGTAATATGGGCGATCAGCATCTTTCCCAGTCCCCTGTGCCGGTATTCCGGATCAATGACCACGTCGCACAGATAATAGGTTGTCGCGTAATCGGTAATCACCCTGGCAAAGCCGATCAGCTTTTCATTCGTCTCTGACCGGATCCCGTAACAGACGGAATGCTGCATGGATTTCCGGATCTTCTCCGCAGGCCGGTTTCCCGCCCAGTAGGTCGTTTTCAGAAGCTCAGTGGCTTCCTCAACGCTGATTTGGGCTGTTCCTTCTATGATCCTGTAATCCATGCTTCTTCCTCTTTCTTTACAGTTTTTTCATTTCCCGGATATCCAGCCGCTGCCTGAACAGGCCGTGCCGGTTGCAGTAATAATACAGCCATCCGCTGCCCCGGTAAAAGAACCGTGCTTCTGCACTGCCTTCCGGATACAGTGCTTTGATCTCACAGCTGTCCGGCGTCATATAAGCGATAAAAGACAGATAATGATCCTTGCTCATAGGATGCGCCGCAGATACATAAATTTCGTCCTCCGCCCTCTGCGTTTCCAGCCTGTGTGCCGGATCCTGTTCTTCCGTTTCCAGCGCCGGCAGCTGTATCCCGCAGCAGGAAATCATCGCGTCCCCTCTCGCGAAGAGCACATTTCCGCACACAGGGCATACATAAAACCGGCTTTTCAGCATATTCGAAGCCCGGTTGGTATTCACGACAGCCTGCCCGCAGAGCAGCTCCGCCACAGAAATATGCAGTGCCTTTCCCAGCGGTTCCAGCAGGGACACGTCCGGAAATCCCCTTCCGGTCTCCCATTTGGAAACCGTCTTGTCGCTCACGCAGAGTTCTTCCGCCAGTTCTGCCTGCGTCATCCGGCGTTTTTCACGCAGCGCTTTGATGACAGCTCCGGTAACATAGTGATCCATTCGTTATCACTCCTTTCCGGATGAGCATAGAGCCCGGCCATGCGTCTGCGCAACCTACGCTCCGTAGAGTGTTATTCTTCCAGTAACTTCCGTACCTCTTCCAGCCTCGGCGGGTACAGCGGCAGCGGAAACCGGGAAATGGCAATGGCGGAACAGGCGCTGGCGAACCGCACCAGTTCTGTGTCTCCCATCCCGTGCAGCAATCCGTACACGCATCCCGCTTTGAAAGTGTCTCCGGCTCCCAGCGTACTCCTGACTTCCACCTGGAATGGTTTCATCCGGTGAATGGGTTCTCCCTTCCGGGCATAGAGCATCTCTCCCTCGCCCTGGGTGATAATGGTCAACCCCTCTGTTCCCTGCTGCATTTTTTCCATAACAGTTTCCGGTTCCATGCCTGCATAATGCTCCGGAACACATTCTTTGGAAACCACATTGACTGCTGCCATCTGATGCAGCGGAGAGTCGTGCGGACTGTCAATCGTCACAAAAGGCACTCCATGCTTCCGACATAATTCTGCCGCCAGCAGGGATTCCTCCCGGAAGTAAGGATCAACCGCCGCTGCTTTGCAGCCCGCGATATCTTCTTCCTTCGGAATATTCCACCAGCGTTCTCCTGTGGAAAACAGTGTCTGAAACCGTCCCATGGGAGAACGCACCAGCCCGGCAATCACCACGTAATCCATCACACCGGGATCTTCGGTAAACGTCATGGATGACAGGTTCACCTGCTTGTTGGCATAAAAAGCTTTCAGCATCGGCGCCACCTCCGTGCCGATCCAGGTGCCGTCCATTTTCACGGATGCGCCCAGGGAATCAAGCACCGTCGCAGCTGTACCAGTCTCCCCGCCGGGCAGAAAGTACTGTTCTGCGATTTCCGAATACTCATCCGGTTGCAGGAATCCATCCTTCAGCAGGAAGGAATGAGTGCCCAGGATCTGTCCGAAAAGATATACCTCAGGATTCTGTTCCATGGTTTCTCCCTTCCCCGTTTTTATTCCGGTCGGTCCATTTCAAGTTCCAGGCATTTCCAGTCTTCATTTCCGATATGGTAATACTCCGCCTGCGTTCCGGTTTTATCCCGGAAACCGGCTGCCAGATAGCACCGGTAGGCCGGTTCATTGTTCTCAAAAACGCCCAGGGTGATCTTCTCCGCTTTCAGCATATCAAAGGCAAACCGGATCGCCAGTTGCAGCATTTCCTTTCCATAACCCATCCCGCGTTTTTGATCATCCACGATGACAAACCCGAACCGCAGGATGGTTTTCTTTTCATCCGTGAACCGCATGATCATATGTCCGGTCACGCCGCTGTCATTGAAGGCTGTCATTTCATAAAAGGAATCCGAATCAGCCATCCCGTCATAGTGCCGGTTCAGGTCCTCCGCCGTGATCGGCCAGGATTCAAATCGGTCTGCGCACCATTTCCGGAACGTGGTTTCATCCCCGATCCAGGAAACAATCGCCTTCGCGTCACAGGCTTTGTAGGGTCTCAGTCTCAGCATACGTTTTCCTTTCACGTTTCCTTCCAGAATCCGCCTTTATGGAAATTCTCATTTCCCAGCGGTTTCGCCGTCAGCCGGAAGATCACGCACCCGTCCGGGCATACAATCGTCTTGCTGTATTTGCTGTCTCCGCCCAGGTTCTCCAGGTCTCCGCCGCTGCGTACCGCCTCCATCAGCGAATAGAGCATCATCATGGTCTTGGAGCAGATGCCCTCCCCGTCCTGATTCACCGGGCAGCCGTAGGTGCAGGTGTATTTGTCGCCGGGTTCTTCCCCGTTGCGGCAGTACCGTTCCGTATGGTCTCCCCGCAGGAATCCGGTTACTTCCACCGTGAATTCATACTCCTCGTCATACCACTTTTTCATATTTTCCTCCTGCCTCTCTGTCAGCCTGGCTGTTTGTCTTTCTGTATCGATTATAAGGATCCCTTCAGCAGGTTGCAATCCGCCCGCCTATTTTTTCCGGAGGATGTCCAGCGTATGATGGGAAGCGCCGATCAGGTCCTGCCGTTCGCAGATGGCAAAGTGGTATTCCATCCATTTCCTGAAGGTCTCGTCGTCCATTTCGTCAACCATTGTCCGCTGGTAATTGGTCGCCCCGTCCGTGGCAATCAGTTTCACCCGTTCCACAGGGATCTCAGCGTCCAGGGAGGCAATTTCCTCCGTCCGGATCAGGTCAAACACCTCTGCCGGATCGCTGCCCAGGTGCCAGTCCAGCGAAAGCATATTCCGCTCCAGCAGGTCCTGTACATGTTTTGATCCGAACGCGTAGCTGATCACCGTCGGCTCGTTCATGCAGTAGGCGGCCAGGATGTATCCGCCGGGCTTTGTCACCCGGACCGCTTCCCGCAGGGCCCGGAGCTTGTCCTCCCGGGTATACAGGTGATACATCGGTCCCAGCAGCATGGTCAGGTCATAAGCGTTGTCCGGCAGGAAGGACAAATCCAGCACATTCCCCTGCATGGCCCGGATCGGTTCCGTTCCGTCCAGTTTGGACTTCAGCACTTCCAGATTGCGGGCAACCAGTTCCACTGCCGTCACCCGGTAATCCTCCTTTGCCAGGGTAACGCTGTACCGACCCGTTCCCGCCCCGACCTCCAGGATGGAGGGATCGGCCGCTCCTTCAAGGCATTCCTTGATGTATTTCATGGTCGTCAGGTATTCCACCTGCCCGTGCCGGGAAAGGAGCCGTTTTTCTTCATCAATGGTGTTGTAGAATTCATCCAGGTAATTCATCGGAATAACCTCCTGTATTTTTCTCCCGGATAGCTGTCGTTTCCGTCCTTATGCTTCCTTTCGCGACACAATCATCAGGTGCTCCGCGTGCGCCAGGTACTCTTCCTTCTCGCAGAACCGCAGTGCATAGTCACACCACGCTGTTCTGATCTTTTTCGGGCTTTGGCTGAGCACCCGCTTGTAGGGTGCCAGGATCCCCTCCTGGCTGAATACGGTTTCTGTCTTCAGTCCCGGGATGGAAGCCAGCAGTTTCTTCGCGTCCTCAATGGTAATCATATATGCAAAGGTGAAAGACTCGTAGGAGAAGCTTTCTCCCGACGCCGCCAATTCAAAAAAATCCTGCAGATCCGGTGAAAGGATCGTTTCCTGGATTTCCCGCATGCCGTAGCCAACGCCTCCGAAGGTCAGGATAAAGCTGCAGAACAGGTATCCGCCCGGTTTCAGCACCCTTTTTGCTTCACGGATAGCCTGGATCCTGCTTTCCTCTGTCAGCAGGTGATACAGCGGCCCCATCAGGAAAACCGTGTCAAAGGAATCGTCAGAAAACCGGGAAAGATCCGTCGCGTCTCCCTGCACGGCTGTGATCTTTACGCCGTACTGCCGGGCTTTCTTTTTGGCGAATCGCACGTTCTCTTCACTCAGGTCCAGCAGGGTCACGGTATGTCCCTGTTTCGCGTAATGGATGGAATAGTGCCCCGGGCCTCCGCCGATATCCAGGATCCTGCTTCCAGGCCGGATATACCGGTCCATCATATGAGTCGTAATATACTTTTCGTAAGGGGTTCTTTTCTGCAACCGGTTCCATTCCTTCAGGGGATCTGCGTCATAGTGCTTTCGGATCGTTTCCTTCTTCTCGCGCATTTTTCCGTCCTCCCTTACAGTTCTTTATACATCATGATTTCATCGTGATAGCTTCCGTCGTCAAACAGCATCCCGTGAGGCAGCCTGCCGTATTCAATGAATCCGCTTTTGCGGTACAGTGCCTTTGCCCGCTCATTGTCCGCCACCACAATCAGTTCCATCTGCTCAAGCCCCGCCTGCTTCGCCAGTTCTGACAGATAGGCGATCATGGCGGTTCCGATTCCCAGCCCCCAGTATTCCTCATACAGGGCAATGCCCATCGAGCAGCGGTGACGATTCTTCCGCCTGGCGCCCATTCCGAAGAAGGAGCAGTTCCCGGCGAGTTTTCCGTCCACCGTGGCTGCCAGCATGGCCGCCGCCGGATTCTCCAGCGTCCGGTTCAGGAATTCCGCTTCCTCCTCCGCCTTTTTATCCACCTCGTCCGGATAGCGCGTCAGAAATGGCGTTTCCGCGGCAATCTGCTTCAGGAACCGGATCAGTTCCTCTGCCAGATCAGGGGTTGCCGGTTTCAGGATACAGGTCCTGCCGTCCTTCAGGATAATGGTTTTCTCTGCAAACCTCATGGTTCATTCCTCCTGCAATAACAAAAAGCCGCTTATCTGTCAGAGATAAGCGGCTTCGAAATCTGTTCCGGGTATGCCGGAGCTACTCTTCTCTGATCAGCTTTTCATGGTACGTAAAATAGACGCGGACCTGCCATTCAACGTTCGCGACGACAACACTATGCAGTTCACATACGTACCGCTTCACAGAGAATTGCTCCTTTCCTGAAAATATTGGACTGACTATACTACAGGGAAAAGACCCGTGTCAAGCATAAACTTTCAGTTCGTCAGGATTTTTCTTTATTCCCGGCCGGATGGAGCCAGCGGTGAATGGCCTTCTCAATTTCCACAATCAGGATGATAATCAGTGCCAGTCCCATGGCCGTCACATACTCCGTCAGGGTAATCGGGGTAAAGGAGAATGCACGGTTCAGGAACGGTACGAAAATCACGGCTGCCGTGATCAGCAGGGAGAAGGCCAGCGTTCCCCAAAGCCATTTGTTCTGCTTCCGGATGCTGAACAGGGACGAACTGCGGCTGCGCATGTTGAAGGAATGGAATATTTCCACCATGCTCAGCGTCAGAAACGCCATCGTCATGCCTGTCGGAGATTCTGCAAATCCCCAGAATCCGGTTTCCATCCGCAGTCCGACAAAGTAGCTGAGGACCGTCAGTGCGGCAATCACAAATCCCTGGAACGCGATGCCGAAGCCCAGGCCGTCTGCAAAAATGCTTTCCTTCCGGTGCCGCGGAGGGCGCTGCATCACGTCTTTTTCCGCGTCCTCCATGCCCAGGGCGATAGCCGGCAGGGTATCGGTGATCAGGTTGATCCACAGGATGTGTACCGGTTTCAGGATGGTGAAGCCCATCAGCGTGGCCGAGAACACTGCCAGCACCTCCGCCAGGTTGGCGGACAGCAGGAACTGGATGGCCTTGCGGATATTGTCATAGATGCGGCGGCCTTCACCCACTGCGGAAACGATCGTGGCAAAGTTATCATCCGTCAGGATCATATCCGCCACAGACTTGGTCACGTCGGTACCGGTAATGCCCATGCCCACGCCTATGTCCGCGCTCTTGATGGAGGGGGCGTCGTTGACGCCGTCCCCGGTCATGGCCGTTACCATGCCCAACGCCTGCCAGGCGTTTACAATACGCACTTTGTTTTCCGGCTGAACCCGGGCATAGACGGAATACCGCCGCACGTCATGTGCAAACACTTCATCCGGGATCGTGTCCAGTTCCGCGCCGGTGATGGCCATCTGGCCAGGCTTCAGGATGCCCAGTTCCCGGGCAATGGCTGTCGCTGTATCCTTATGGTCGCCGGTGATCATAATCGGCCGGATTCCGGCGCTGCGGCACTTTTCAATGGCGTCCTTCACTTCGGGACGGATCGGGTCAATCATGCCGCACATACCGATCCAGGTCATGTCCTGTTCCAGCTCTTCCGGCGCATTGGAAGCAGGCCGTTCGTCATAGATCCGCTGGGCGGCACCCAGCACACGCAGGGCCTGGTCCGCCATTTCTTTATTCTCGGCAAGGATCTGCTCCCGCTGCTCTTTGGTCATCGGAACCGCCTGGTTACCCTGCCAGATTTTTGTGCAGCGCCTCAGCACCTCGTCCGGCGCGCCCTTGGTAAACTGGATGAATCCGTGGCCGGCTCCCGCCCTGTGCAGGGTGGTCATCATTTTGCGCAGGGAGTCAAAGGGCGCCTCGTCCACCCGCGGCAGTTCCGCGGCCAGTTCCTCTTTCGGCAGGCCGTTTTTGTTGGCGTCATTGACCAGGGCGCATTCTGTCGCTTCCCCGACCGCTTCGCCCTCTTCCAGCTCCGCGTCAGAGCACAGAGCCATCGCGGTCATCAGCAGCTTCTCATCCGCGGTCACCTTCCGGACCACGGTCATCCTGTTCTGGGTCAGCGTGCCGGTTTTGTCCGAGCAGATGATCTGGGTACAGCCCAGGGTCTCCACAGCCGTCAGTTTCCGGATAATGGCATGGTTCTTGCTCATCTTGGTCACGCCGATGGAAAGCAGTACCGTTACTACTGCGCTCAGGCCTTCCGGAATGGCCGCCACGGCCAGGGAAACCGCAATCATGAAGGTGTCCAGGACGGCTTTTCCGCCGTTGCGTACCAGGTTCACAATAAACACAAACGCGCAGATCACCAGGATCATGGCGGACAGTTTCCGGGACAGCTCCTTCAGTTTGATCTGCAGGGGTGTCTCTTCATCCTTCGCGTTGGTCAGGGCGTCGGCAATGGCGCCCATTTCCGTATCCATTCCGGTGCCGGTAACAACAGCGTGTCCCCGTCCGTAGGTAACGATGGAGCCCATGTACACCATGTTCTTCCGGTCGCCCAGGGAAACCTCTCCGTTCTCAGCGGCTGTCAGCGCCTCGCTCTGCTTCTCCACGTCCGTGGATTCACCTGTCAGGGCTGCTTCCTGCGTCTTCATGGATGCGCATTCCACAATCCGGGCGTCCGCGGGCACAGAGTCTCCAGCCTCCAGGATCAGCAGATCACCCCGGACCACTTCATCCGCGTGGATGGTTTTCAGGTGCCCGCCGCGGATCACCTTTGCTGTGGCAGCCGCCACCTGCTGCAATGCCTCAATCGCGGCTTCCGCTTTACTCTCCTGGTAAACACCCAGGCAGGCGTTGATCACAACCACCGCCAGGATGATAATGGTATCGGTCAGGCTCTCACCGGCATACAATGCCGTGATGGCGCTTACCACCGCCGCGATGATCAGTACGATAGTCATGGGATCCTTCAGTTCACCGAGGAACTTCCGGAGCAGGCTTTCCTTTTCGCCTTCCTTCAGCTTGTTGTGTCCGTCCCGGGCAAGCCGTGCAGCGGCTTCTTCTTCACTCAGGCCTTCCATGGAGGAACCCGCTTCAGCCAGTACGGCTTCCTTGTCCTCAAGATATGGTTTCAATTTCTTTTCCTCCCCGTTCTGCTCCGGCGTCTTCCCTGACGCTTCGGTCTTCCTCAGAAAGCAGTTCCTGTTTTTACCATTGTATACCTGCCCTGCAATTCATTCAAGCGCCGCAACAGCCTCAATATGCGCGTCCGGAACCTCCAGCATGTTCCAGCACAAAGCCGCCCCCGCAAACCTGTGTTCCCTGACCGCGGTCAGGGACTCCGTGATATAGTCCGGATCCGTCCTGACCAGCTCCGGATGGTAATTCACCTCAATACCCGGGTAAATATCACAGGATGCGAGCCGGACCGCTTCCAGCTGGCTGTCCAGGAGTTCCCTGCCGGCTGTCAGCCGGATCCTGCCTTTCGCGCCGGGTGCATACTGTTCAAAGAGGGCGTATTCATAGCCGATTCCGGCCGGCGCTTCTGTCCTCCGGTACAGCATAGGCTTGATAAAATCAGCGTATTTCGTGATCCTTTGATAATCCTGACCTACAAACCGGCTGACGAACGGGGCAAACAGATCCAGTCCAACAATCAGGCCCTTCTCCTTAAAATACCGGCAAAGCTCCGCGGCCGCTTCCGCAACAATCTCTTCCTTGGCTTCAAAAAAGCGCTGTGCCAGGGGATCCTTCAGCGTAAACCGCCCGTCCATGGGATAGTCGGCCAGATCGAAAAAAGCGTCCTTCTGCTGCTGATACCGTTTCAGAACAGTCTCCGTATCCACACCCTTTTTCCGGAACATCTCCCTACACCTTGCGCACCCGCAGCTCAGCACTCCGGATACGCCGGCAGCAAAGGACTGGGTCCGGATCCTGTCCAGGAAAACCCCGTCAAAACCGCAGCCCGAAAAATACTTTTCAAACAGTGCCTTAACAGCCTGCAGGTTTTTGCGGGAAGAAGGGCAGTCAAAGGCAAAAGCCTCTTCCGCCAGCTTCCCGGGCGGAACAATCCGCTGTCCGGCGAGATCCAGCGCCTCATCCGTTTCAGCTGCTTCCCGGATCTCCGTAAACGCCGGAAGCCAGAGCAGCGTCTGAATCCCGGCCTGGTGAAGCCCTTCCCCCAGCGTCCTGTAAAAGTCCGTATCCGCGTTCCAGCCGATAATCACCCGTTCCACAGGAATCCGGCGGCTGATTTCTGTAATTCTCCCGAGGATTTTCTCCGGCTGTTCATGGGCGTCGTGCCATGATCCCGTAAAAACCTGCAGCGTGTATTTCATCTCTTGATCCCCTGTCTGGAATTGATTCGATTATATCACATGCCTGCGGGATCATCACCCTGTTTTCATCAGCCGCTTCGCCAAAAAGAAATCCGGAGGCCTGTCCGCCAGGCCTCCGGCTGGTCCTTCACCGCCCCGTTTGCGGCAGGAGATTACTTTTGGATCTGTGCAAGCGCGTCGTTCACCGCGGCAATCAGTGCCTCGCTGGTTTTGGTTGCGCCGGTTACCGCGTCAATCTCGGTGGAATTGGCCGCGATGATCGCGTCGGGAATGGCCGCAAAGGCCGGATCGCTGACGCCGGCGGTTTCGTTGTGGCTCAGCACCTCAATCTTCGCAATCTTATCCCCGTCCAGGCAGGTAACCAGGCTGTATTTGTCGGCGATTTCCGGATTGTCATAAAAGAAGTCATCCGTCTCTTTCCAGTTCTCATCCCATATCTGCCGGTTCCTTTCATCGTAGGAATAAGCGTCTGCGAGAATATCATAGAGCGTTCCCCGAGGGAAATCCGCGAATTTCTTAAACTCAACCATTGGCCCTATACCCTTTTCCCTTCTTTAAACATCCTCATCATCTCGTTGGTGAGGCTCAGGTTGTTCGGCTGCAGGACGATCTCCTCCCGCTTTACCCATTCTGCATATTTCAGTTCATTCGGATCCATCCGGATCACTGACTCCTCGTCTGCGTCACAGTAAAAGCCCATCAGCAGATCCTGTGCCATTCCCCAGGGCTGGGACTTGTAATACCGGATGTTATGCACCCTGACGCCGGTTTCTTCCATGACTTCCCGCTGCACGGTCTGCTCCAGTGTCTCGCCGATCTCCGTAAAGCCGGCAACCAGCGCGTTATGCGCATAACCTTTCCGGTATCTGGTGATCAGCAGGCTGTCGCCTTTGATAACACCGACAATGACCGCCGGATTGATTCTCGGATAAATCACGTGTCCGCAGCAGCTGCACTGCAGCGCCCGTTCCGCGGAATGACATCTGTTCTCCCCGCCGCACCGTCCGCACCGGCGGTTGTCGGCATACCACCTCCACAGGTGGTATGCGGTAAAAGCGGCAAAAAGTTCTTTTCCGCTGCCGGCATCCCGCAGTTCCCGTACCGACCTGAATTCAAATCCCGGAAGTGTTGTCTCTGCAGGTGGCAGTGCGCAGAAATACCTGTCTCCGTCCACCGAAAACAGATAAACCGTACCGTCCGCCGGAACGTCTTTTCCGGTGGTAAAGCGAATCCCTCCGTCCTGTATACTGACAAGGATTCTCCCGTCCCCGTCAAAAAGCAGAACGGAATCCTTTGTTTCAGGAGTTTCCGGCGTAAATGCGTTATCCAGCCTGGATGGTTCAATATCCTGGATCATGATTCATAGTCTCCATACATAAACCTTTTTTCCGGATTATCATAGCTGAAATACGGCCTGCGTTCAACCGCATTATCCCCGCTTTCATCCCGGTGATTGTTTCATATGCCCGAGGCATATCTGATCTGGATCGGGTTGCACATTCCGCCCGCGGTTGATTATCGTTTTCTATTGACCTGGAGTAGACTCTAAGGTTTATGATAATAAAAAAACAACTGGCAAAGGAAAAGAGGTCACCATATGGACAGGAATACCCCTTTGTATGATACAGGTCTTTCGAACGAAGTCCGCGCGAAATGGCTCGTTTCCCAAATGACGGTTGAGGAAAAATGCAGCTGGTTCTCCCTGCGGATCCGGAATGACCGCCTGGGGATCATCGCTTCCACCTGCGGAGGTGAGGGCGCCCACGGCGTTCAGGCCAGGGCCGGACAGGGGGAGCTGTATCCGCCGACTCCGACGACTTCCTTTACCCAGCCGATCGGTATGGCTGCGACTTTTGACCGGGATCTGATCCGTAAAGCCGGCGACGTGACCGGGAAGGAGTCCCGTGCCTTCGGGAACGCCGTCGGTAAGGGCGGTCACGGCCGCCTGGCGCCCACTGTCGATCTGTGCCGCGATCCCCGCTGGGGCCGGAATGAAGAAGGTTACGGTGAAGATCCGTATCTCACCGGTAAGATGGCCTCCGCCTACATCCTCGGCATGCAGGACGAGCACAATTACGACGGTACGCCCCTTGCCCCCGGTGCCCGGGGAGACCGTGTCCGGACTGCGGCGGTACTGAAGCATTTCTACGCCAATAATCAGGAATATCGGCGTGCATACGACAGCTTTGACATCAGCGATAAGGTCAAATACGACTATGAACTGGAGTCTTTCCGTTACTGTGCCCAGGAAGGCCACGCGGAAGGCGTTATGACCTCCTATAATGAGATCAATCATCTGCCTGCCATGCTGAACCATGAGGTTCAGGACCTCCTGAAGGACCAGTGGGGAATTCAGTACGCCATGACAGACGGCGGCGATTTCCTGCAGACCGTGAACTTCCATCATTATTTTGAATCCCATGCGGAGACCCTGGCCGAGGGTGTAAAGGCCGGCGTGGACGCCATGCTGGATAATCAGTCCGAAGTCGTCAAAGCGGCTAAAGAGGCATATGAGCGCGGCCTGATCACCGAAGAAGAGATGGATAAGTCTATTGTCTGCACGGTGACGGAGCTGATCCGCCAGGGTGTCTTCGATCCGGAGGATCCCTATGCCGAACTGGATATGGCGGATGTCGGAACGGATGAGGCAAAGCGGATCTCCCTGGAAATGAGCAAGGCGTCCAATGTCCTGCTGAAGAACGAAAACCATTTCCTCCCCTTCTCCAAAGAGGACGATATCGCTCTCATCGGGTTCGTAGGAAACAACTGGTATATGGACTGGTACGCCGGAAAGCCAATGTATAAGGTAACGCTGAAGGCCGGCCTGGAAAAGAAGATGCACAGGACTATCCCTTACGAAAGCGGACAGACGCTGTTCCGTTTCAGGGCCGGAAACAGGTATATCGGCGCCAGCCGTCCTGCCCGGCTTCCGTGGGGGACGCCCGATCCCGGTCCCGCCGAACTGGTATTGGTGGACAGGGCGGAAGACGCCGTCGTCTTTGAACAGCTGAACTAGGGCTGGGGAAGCAATTTCCTCTATGTTCCTGAATTCAGGAAGTATGCAACCGTGGGACCGGACGGAAAAATCAGCCTGGCCTCCGATGAGCCCTTCACCTTTACGGTCATGGAAAACTTCACCATCGGCAAAGCTGACGCGGTCCGTACGCCGCGTCCCCGGAACGCGAACTGCGTGGAGCTGACCGAATACTGGAATGACGAAGCGTGTGACGTGAAGCTCTATTGCTTTGGCAACCGGAATGTCTACCTGGAAAACGGAAAGCTGAAAACAGATCCCCTGGTCCGGCGCAGGCCTGAAAGCAACACCAAGGAAGGCGGCAATATTCTGGAAGCCTGGGCTGGTTCCGAAAAGGAAGCGGCGGTTCTCACCGTGGAAATCGTTTCTGATGGCGTCGAACGCTCGAAGGAGCTGGCAAAGAAGGCAAAAAAAGTCATTGTCGCCCTGGGCTGCAACCCGGTCATGAACGCGAAGGAAGAAATTGACCGCAGCACGATCGGCATGATTCCTCTGCAGCAGAAACTGTTGGAAGAGGTATATAAAATAAACCCGAACGTCGCGGTAGTCCTGATCACAAACTATCCCTACGCCGTCAACTGGATGCAGGAGCATGTCCCGGCCATTCTGCTGAACGCCACCGGCTCCCAGGATCTCGGCAATGGACTGGCTGCCGCAATCTTCGGGGAAGCAAACCCTGCCGGACGGCTTCCGATGACCTGGTACAGGAGCGATGCGGACCTGCCGCCGATGGAGGATTATGACCTGATCAGCCATCCCCGGACCTACCGGTATTTTGACAAACCGGTACTGTATCCCTTCGGTTACGGCCTGAGCTACACTTCCTTCGGCTACAGCGGCCTGAAGGCCGAAAAGCGGGGCGGCGGCCTGCGGGTCTCCGTGAAGGTAACAAACACCGGCGCCGTAACCGGCGACGAAGTGGCCCAGCTGTATATCAGACGCGTATCGTCCTCTGAAACGGTGCACCCGCTGCGCCGGCTCATCGGCTTTGAACGGCTTCATAGCCTCGCGCCCGGGGAAAGCGCGGAAGCGGTCTTCTCTGTCAATCCCTGCGATCTGGAGATTTATATGAAGAAGGTCAGAAAGAAGATTGTGGAGCCCGGAAAATACCGGATATACGCCGGCGGTTCCTGCCTGGATGAACGGGTGGTAACGGAGATCGAATTGTAACGTAATACTAAAAACAGTTCCGGCAGACAGGGATCATTTTCCTGTCTGCTTTTTTGCTGAAGCATAAGAAAAGAGCTCCTGATCCCCCAGGAGCTCTGCATGCGGGAAACAGGACCTGAATCAGTCCTATGTTCATTCTTTTGTATCAGCGGTCAATCCGTACCGCGTCCGGATAGCCCTGGGACGCCAGCACCTTCTGAACCGCTTCTTCCATGGGGAAAGGCTCCGTATACATTCTCTCCGCCAGTTTCCGATCCCCATTGCACATCCGCAGAATGCTGGATTCGTAATAATCGCCGTCTTCCGGTTCTGTTAGCTCAATCATATGCCAGGTTCCATCCGTTTGCTGCTCCATGGTCAGCCGCAGCGGATACCAGGAGCCCGAACTCAGTTTGATTTCCCGATCGTTGTACAGTGCAATCAGTTCATGGCCGCCGTTTACCCACAGTGTCACCTGATTCCCTTTCTGTTCCCGGGCGCACTCGCCCAGCGACACCACTGTAACGCATTTTGAGGTGTCCACCTCCGGGCTGCCGGGATATCCGGCGTATTCCGCGCCATAATGATCGATCAAAAGCTGCGTTGCGGCCCGCAGGATCGGATCCTGCACATATACTCCGGCGTCCGCCGGCTGGAGAGTATTCTGTCGTGCTATTTTCAGCGCGTCATACCATGCGCATCCTTCAGCCGGGTCCACATTGGTATTGTCTTTTACGCCCAGCAGCCGGGAAGCCAGCTGTGCCCTCAGGCTGTTGACCCGGTCGTTCCCATCATGTTCCGCCAGTTGGTTCAGCAGTACCCGAAGGCCCTGTTCGCCCAGATATTCCTGGAAGAGCAGTCCGTTGCTGACAGTGGTTTCACGGGCCTTCTCCACATCCGCCCAAGGATAGGTCGAAGCATTGTCAATGATACCGTCATCAACCTGAGAGAGCATGGTCAGCGCTTCTGTCAGGTATTTCCCCGCATCCTCATCTGTCGCGTGTTCCAGCTTACAGTTAAACTCCAGCGGTGTCAGCACGGCGTTGTAATCCTGTCCATAATAGTAATACCAGAATGTGCCGCCGTTTTGCAGGTCGAAATAGATGGTGTTTCCCTTGATGCCCCGGGGTGCAGCCGCAATACCCGCCCGTTCCAGCAGCGCCGCCGCGTCAGTGAAATTGGGGTTTTGATTCAGATCAATTTCATCCTGTACGATCGCATTTACTGGAACAAATCCCCGCGTGCGCCCTTTGCCGGTTTCCACATCGATCATAGCCCAATTGCCCATACGGCAGAGATAGCTGGCTTTCGTCAGGGCAGGCAGATCCGCCACAGGCGTTTGGCTGAGCAGCGGATCATCCGTTAGTGAGCATGCCCTGTCCAGATGACAGGGCCGCCAAAGATAGCTTTCTCCCGGCGCATAACATACTTCATAGGTACGGTCTTTCTCATAGAGGGCGTCCGCGTCAATCCAGCCAATCCGCATCCGTTCTTTGCTGATCGCGTATTGCACCAGAATCCGGCCGCCATCTTCGCCGCCCAGCACCTGCACCCAATCCCTGGTACTCACCCGGGCTTTGCCGTTGCCGGCAACAGCGTATTCCGGACCGGGGCCGGTATATACCTCCCATACCTGATCGGGTTTAAGTCTGACGTCCATAACTTTCAGATCGCCATCAGGCAAAACCGGTGCTTTCGTATCAGCCATGGCCGCGCAGACAGACAGAACCGACAGAAGAAAAGCAATGATCAGCGAGATCCTCTTTTTCATATACAAATCGATCCTTTTATGCTTGATTTCAATGATACCCTCAATCATATAGACGATAGAACAACCGGTTTTCTTTCAGAAGCATACGGAAGACGTTTTCTGTCTGCTTTTATTATACATGAATACGATAGCGAAATGGAACCACTTTTTCAACGCCACTAATAGCTTCTATTTCACTAATCTGCTGAGCACTTGGTGCTGCAATAATATAATCGACATTAGTCTCACCAATATTGAATTCTTCTTGGATCGTATTTTTTCTACAAACGAAGAATAAAGATTCGACTATAAAGCAGAGGAATAAAAGAGCTGCGATAATTTCACGGAAGGTAAGATGTAACCTTTTATTTCGATACTTATTCAATTCAGCTACCTCCAGCTCGTTTCACTCGTAATGTTACTCTTGCAGTTCATTCTCAAAGAATACAGTACGGGTGTATCCTTTATGAGCTTCCTTACCATCCTTATCATAGATACTGAGTTCAATAGTCGCTTGACCATCAGAAGTCGGTGTACCATAGAACAAGATTTTTTCAGGAGTGCTTTCCTTTGAACCATGCATGGTGAATGTTAAGACTGTTTGCTTCTTTGACGGATCCCAAATTGAAGAATCAGGTTTCAGTCCACCCATACTATTAACCTCTACTTCATTTGTTTTGGGAACTCTGACAACAACCTGGTAGTCCGTTCTTTCTTTCTTATTTGTTCTAAGATTGATCTTTATTGCCGTATAAAATCTTTTTCCAACTTCAAAAGTTGTGAGAGATTCATTATAGTCAGCAGCTGTATCAACATTTTTGAAGCCAAAGTCCACTTGCGGTGTTAACTCTGGTGCACTACAAGATGTGAGAAAGAATACGGCACCTAATAGGAGTATGAGCAAAAAGCTTCCCTTAAAAGTTTTCGTAATTGTGTTCGTTTTCTTTTTTTAAACCTCCTCATTTTCTACTAATTTACATGTCTTTTTCACACAAACGGCGGAAAAAGAAAAGGCCCGGCGATGCTGTGCCGGGCCGGGTGAAAGTGCAGTATTTCCCCGGGGTTTCCGCTGCAATGATTTTCGACCGGTGCGAGGCGCGGCGGAGAAATTGCCTTCCGTATCTGATAGGGAACAAATCATTCCCGCGTCAGATCCTTGACGCTGTCGCGGATCATGAATTCGGAGGAAATCCGTATTGCTACGGGACGGCCGGGAACCCTGCCCAGGCGGTCCAGCAGTACCTTTGCCGCACACCTGCCGATCTCCGCATGGCTGACACGGAGGGTTGTAAGCGGCGGATCGCTAACGGAAGCAGTGGAAACGTCATCATAGCCAATCATGGAAACATCCTCGGGAATGCGGTACCCATGCTCCTTCAGCGCACTCATGGCGCCGAAGGTAATGTAGTCCAGGTCGGAGAGGAAGAGTGTCGGCATCCGGTAGTCCGGCGGCAAGTGGTCCAGGAACACGGACATCTCCCGGTAGGCGCCCTGCACGTCACAGGGCAGGGTAATGACCGGGTGGTCCTCCTGCTCCAGGCCGAAATGCCGGAGGCCTTTCATGAATCCGTCCATACGATGGGTAAAATTGTTGATAGGGATCGCGCTCTGCAGGTATCCGATCCGGCGGTGGCCCATCTGCACGGCATAATGCACAGCCCGGAACAGGTCTGCCTCATTGTCCAGGGAGACAGAATCCGTATCCTCCAGGTCAAAAATGGAGTCCATCAGCACGATCGGCACATCCACTTCCTTATAATATGCCAGGTCCTCTGTGTCCATCTCCGTAGCCATCAGGATCATCCCTGAAATGGGCAGTCCATTGATATACTGGATATACTGAGGAAGGTTCTGCTCCGGAACATAATGCGACAGGATCATATTGTATCCCAGGCGCAGCAGTTCCTGCTGTGCGGCTTCCACGACATCCGAAAAGAACGGCTTATCGGTAATGATATGGCCATGCTTTTTATGCACGTTTAGCAGCACGGACCTGGCCGGGCTTCCCGCCTCGTCGTTCAAATTCAGCATGGCCTCCATCGTGGAGTCGCTGACCAGTTCCAGCACTTTGCGTCGGGTCACTTCCGAAACCCCGGGCCGGTTGTTCAGTGCCAGGGAGACTGCGGTGGTGGAGATTCCCAGTGCTTCGGCAATGTCTTTGTTTTTCAGTCGCATTGTTTCTTTTCCTTCCAACTGTACTTGAGTCAGGCTTATTATAGCACTTAATTTTCGTTAAGTAAGCAACTTTTTTCTGATAAATTATAAATTCTTTCTCTTCTGACGATTTGCAAGTACGAATTTATTTGTTGGCAATATGGCTACCAATATTGACATCCTTGAATTTGTACGGATCAAGACGCTTAATCATTCAACATATTTTACTTAAAATAAATTCAAATTTGTTGTTGACAAAAATTTATATCCGTGTTTATATCGCATCGAGTAAGGATAAAAAAATTCTTAAGTAACCGCTGACAAAAACAAATACAAGCATTGGCAAAACACAAAGGAGGAAACAGAAATGGCCCGCATCGTACACGGCAACCATCCCTTCAACGCTCCCAAGGATCAGCCCATGAGAATCGGCCACGAGCAGGTAGGCTACTTTACCTACCCGGACATTGAATTCCTGGGGACGAGCGACCTGAACTGCCTTTTCATCTCAACGGACAAGCTGACGATGGGATATTATGAATTCCAGGGCGGCGGCCAGTTTGATCCTCCGGATCACCATCCCGGGGACGAATGCTATTACATTCTGGAAGGCCAGCTGACCGAGACCAACTGCCATTCCGGCCAGGCCTGCACGCTGAATCCCGAAGACGTGCTGCTGATTCCCAACGGTGCTTCCCACGGCGGACATAATTTCTCCGATCATAAGATGAGGGCCGTTTTCGCGCTGGCGCCCAACATGGTTAAACCCGGGACACAGACCTTCCCCACGGACCTGGCCGGCAAGGTGCGGGTACTGAAGGGCGAGCAGGAAAAAGATTTCACCCATTATGACGCGGTGGAAGATAAAAAATACATCGGAACCATCGACCGCATCGGTAACTGGCCTGTGAAGGACGAAGAGCTCCGGGTCATGCCCAAATATCTGCGGGTCAACCGGCCGGACGAGCGTATGGACATCGTGGTGGGTGAAAAGAATCCTTATCTGATGCGTTTCGCCTTCTCCACAAAGTACCTGAACTTCGGCGAACTGATTCTTCCGCGGGGCGGCCACGGATGCCGCATCTCAGAGCCGGAAAGCCACAAGGGGCAGACCGCGATCTATGTCAAATCCGGCGTGCTGTGCTTCATCATCTGCGAGACGCGCGAAACCTTCAAGATCTACCCCGGAGAAGTGATGTATATCCCCGAGAACACCGTATACCAGATGATGAATTACGAAGACCAGGCCGCCAGGGCGGTATTCGCGATCTCTGAACTGTAAAAAAAAAGGAGCGGAAGTCATGGAAGATTACATCCTTGAAACGAGAAACATCCGCAAGGAGTTTCCCGGTGTGCTCGCGCTGAAGGATGTGAGCCTGAAGGTGCGCCGCGGCACCGTTCATGCGCTGCTCGGCGAGAACGGCGCGGGGAAATCCACGCTGATCAAAATCATCAGCGGCGTATATAACCAGACCTCCGGCGACATCATCTACAACGGTCAGAATGTCGGGCTGATGAATCCGGATAAGGCGATGGAAATGAAAATCGCCGTGGTGCATCAGGAACTGAATCTGGTTCCCCAGATGACCGTGGCAGAGAACGTGTTTGTCGGACGCGAACTGGTGACAAAACGCGGCACGGTGGATTTCAAGGCGATGGAAAAGCGAACGTCTGAAATACTCAGCCGGTTCCAGATTGAGCTGGATCCCCGCGCCAAAGTGGCGGATCTGAGCATCGCGAACCAGCAGATTGTGGAAATCGCCAAGACGCTTTCCCTGGACATGGACTTCATCGTCATGGACGAGCCCACCGACGTGCTGACGGACAACGAAATCGAGAAACTGTTCGATATCATCCGCAGCCTGCGCAGCCAGGGGAAGACCATCATCTATATCACCCACCGGCTGGATGAACTGGAGCAGATCTGTGATGATTTCACCATCCTGAGAGACGGGGAGTTTATCGAGTCAGGCTCCATCGCGGACTATACCCAGCACCAGATTGTTACCCTGATGGTCGGCCGCGACCTGAGTGACATGTTCCCCTATGTGGAAGCAAAGTCTGGAGATGAAGCGCTGCGTCTGGAGCACTGTACCCGGGAGGGCGTGGTGGAAGACATCACTTTCTCCGTCCGCAAAGGCGAGACTGTCGGCTTCGCGGGACTGGTGGGTTCCGGCAGAACCGAACTGGCCCGCTGTATTTTCGGGGCGGACCGCTTCGACAGCGGATCTGTTTTCATCGAGGGAAAAGAGACGGAAATACACTCTGTCGGCATGGCCATTGAAAACGGGATCTATTACACCACGGAGAACCGCAAGGAAGACGGCATGTACCTGAATGCCGCGGTGGATTTCAATATGACGATCTCCAGCCTCGGCGACATTCTGACAAACCGTGTGCTGAGCAGGAAGAAGGAAGCGGCGGTCACCGGGGAAATGGGCAGCAGGCTGGCGGTCAAAACACCGGGCATGCGCGCAATGATCAAAAACCTTTCAGGCGGAAACCAGCAGAAGGTCATCTTTGCAAGGGCCCTGCTGACCAGACCGAAGATTGTCATCCTGGACGAACCCACCCGCGGCATCGACGTAGGGGCGAAAACGGAAATCTACCATATTATCAACAACCTGAAGGCGGAAGGCAACGCGGTGATTATGATCTCCTCTGAACTGCCGGAACTGCTGGGGGTCTGTGACAGGATCCTGGTAATGCACGAAGGCCGGCTGAACGGGGAATTCTCCAGGAAGGAAGCCACGGAAGAAAAGATTATGCAGTGCGCATTCGGAGTATCGGAGGGATAAGTCATGGCGAACGAAAAGAAAAACGAGAAGGTCCTGAACCTCATCATCAAGTACAAGAGCGCGCTGATCCTGCTCCTGCTGTGCGTCGTAGTGAGCATTCTGACGCCCAAGTTCCTGAACTGGAACAACATCATGAACATCGCGCGCCAGACCACGATCAATGGGATCATCGCCATCGGCATGGCCTGCGTCATCCTGACCGGGGGCATCGACCTGTCTGTCGGTTCCGTCCTGGCCTTCTCCACAATGGTTGCGGGCCTGCTGGTCAATGCCGGATGCCCCGGATGGATTGCCGGAATTATCGGCGTGCTGCTCGGCGGAGCTATCGGCACAGTCAACGGCACCCTGATTTCCACCATGAACCTGCCGCCGTTCATTGTAACGCTGGCGTCAATGTCCGTGTTCCGCGGTTTCACGATGCTTGCTTCCGGCGGTATGCCGGTGGGCATGAAGAACAGCATCTCTTTCTTCGGCGCCGGCTATGTGCTGGGGATTCCTTTCCCAGTGATCGTCCTGGCCATTATTGCGGTCGTCATGCTGTTCATCCTGAATAAAACAAGGTTTGGCCGGCATGTGTATGCCCTGGGCGGAAACGAGCTGACCGCGCGGCTCTGCGGCATCAAAGTCAACAAGACCAAGATCCTTGTGTACGCAATCAGCGGCATGCTGGCTGCCATCAGCGGCCTTATCATCGCGGCCCGCCTGAACTCAGCCCAGCCCGATGCCGGAACCAGCTATGAGATGGACGCCATCGCAGCCGCGGTCATCGGCGGATGCAGCATGAGCCAGGGCGGCGTCGGAACCATCGGCGGCGTGGTGGTGGGCGCGTTCATCATCGGCGTGCTGAACAACGCACTGAACCTGCTGAACGTTTCCCCCTTCTGGCAGACAGCTGTCAAGGGCTTCGTGATTCTGGCCGCCATCATCATCGACCGTATGACGGTCCGGGCGAAAAAGAAGTAATCTCCTGTAAACCCAGGTACGAAGCTGCGCAAAGCAGCTGAAGATACAACAATAAAAAAATAAGGAGGCCAACAAAATGAAAACCCGCATTCTCGCTATCGTCCTCGCTCTCGCTCTGCTGCTGGGCTGCACCGGCGCCATGGCAGAAGGGACCAAAACCATCGGTGTGATTTACTGGTCCCTGAACAACAACTTCATGGTGTTCCTCAAGAACAACATCGAAGCTGAGTGCGCTGCCCTGGGCTATGAGACCATCCCGCTGGATTCCCGTTCTTCCACGGTGACTGAACTGAGCAATGTGGAAGACCTGATCTCCCGCAAAGTGGACGCCGTCATTCTGGTCCCCATGGATTCCGAAGCGTCCTCCAACGCCGTGGTTCTGCTGAACAATGCCGGCATCCCGGTCATCACGGTTGACCGTTCCACCACCTCCGGCGAAGTCGTCACCTCCATCGCAACCGACAACTATGCCGGCGGCAAAACCGCTGGTGAATTCGCTGTCAAGCAGCTCGAAGGCAAAGGCAAGGTAGTCATCCTGCGCGGCACGCTGGGAACCGACCTGGAGAATCAGCGTTTCACCGGCTTCAAGGATGCCGTTGCCGGAACCGAAATCGAAGTTGTCTCTGAGCAGAGCGCGAACTTCGACCGTACCACCGCCTTCAACACCATTGAGAACATCCTGCAGGCCAATCCGGACATCAACCTGGTATATGCCGAGAATGACGAAATGTGCCTGGGCGTCGCCAAGGCATTTGAATCCGCCAACCGTTCCGACATCATGGTCGTTGGCTTCGACGGCGCTGTGGAGACCCTGGAAGCCATCAAGGCCGGCACTGTCACCGGTACCGTGTTCCAGCAGTTTGCCCTGATCGGCAAGATGTCCGTGGATATCTTTGATCAGTACTTCAAGGGCGACACCAACATCGAGAACCCGATCGCTGTTCCCTGTGAATTCGCCTGTGCCGAGAACGTCGACACCTATCTGGCTCAGTAAACAGCACAGCCGATCAAAAACCGGGACCGTCATTGCGGCGGTCCCTTTTTTATATAGTCCGCCCCGGAGCCACCCGGGATGGACCGAAGCGGTAAGGACCCCGCCGCAGAAAAGATAAAAAACACCCGGCTTCATTGCTGAAACCGGGGAGCCATTGCCTCAAGGTCTACCCCAGGACCGTCCCGGGGTGGCAGTTTACTCTTTATTACCGTTTACCAATGCAAAAAAACTTCTCTGCATTTATGATCTGTATTTTTCCACCTTTACTTATTATTTCAAGAGCATCCTTTTGCTTATTAGATATATATGCAAATTCCGGAAAAACGGTGCACCTAATCCGCACCAACGGTGCGCTCAGTCCG
>R26__coassemble_140_pt1 | contig 48785 bp, 39 predicted proteins | sample R26__metabat2_high_PE_047 | metagenome-assembled genome bin R26
TCGTGACTTCCTTCGGCTGATAACCGTCCTGGTTGTCAGCGTCGTCCCAGACCTTGGTCACCTTGACCCAGGTCTTTTCAGTTGTGTGCTTGTTGGTAACGGTGTAGGTGAATGTGCCGTCTTCTGCCTTTTTGATCTCGGTGGTATAGTTCGCCACCTCGGCTTCATCAACGGTGTAATCGATATTCACACCGCCGGCCTTCTTGTCCAGGTCAGTCCAGGTGTAAGTCCACTTGTTTTCAGCGTTCAGCGTAACCGTCTTGCCGGTTTCTTCGCCGTTCGCCAGCAGCTTGATCGTGACTTCCTTCGGCTGATAACCATCCTGGTTGTCAGCGTCGTCCCAGACCTTTGTCACCTTGACCCAGGTCTTTTCGGTTGTGTGCTTGTTGGTAACCGTATACGTAAAGGTGCCGTCATCTGCCCTCTTAATCTCGGCGGTATAATTTGCCACCGGCTCTTCAGTGACAGTGTATTCAATAGCCTTTCCGGCTTCCTTCTCAGGCAGTTCCGCCCAGCTGTAAGTCCAGCTGTTGGACGCATCCAGAACAACAGATTCCAGTTTCGCGCCGTTGGCCATCAGGTTCACAGTCACGCTGGCAGGACGATAGCCATCCTGGTTATTGTTGTCTTCCCACTTCTTCGTTACGCTGACTTCGGTCTCGCCGGGAATATGCGTGTTCGTCAGGGTATAGCTGAAGTTTCCGGCGGCGTCCTTTGTGAAGGCAACGTCCTTCTCATAGCCGTCAGGTACTTCAGTTTCATCCACTGTGTATTTGATCTCTTTACCCTTTTTGAACTTATCCAGCTTGGTCCACTGATGGCTCCAATTGTTGCCCTCATTCAGTTCAACAGGTGCACCGACAGCCTGTCCGTCAGCTTTCAGCTGCACGCTGACGCTGTCAGGACGGATACCATCCTGATCTTCGTTGTCTTCCCATTCCTTCTTAACGGAAATATCAACCTTACCGGTCTCGTGTTTATTGGTAAGCGTATATCCAAAGTTGCCCGCGTCGTCCTTTTCGAACGTTACAGTATTCTTGTATCCGTCAGGCACAGAGGTTTCTTCCACACTGTAGACGATCTCTTTGCCGTCCTTATACTTGTCAAGATTATTCCAGGCGTAAGCCCAGCTGTTCTCCTCGCTCAAAGTTACGGGGTCGCCGACATTCGCTCCGTCAGCCTTCAGCTGTACGCTGATGCTGGTCGGCTGCATACCGTCCTGGTTCTCTTCGTCATCCCAGATCTTTTCAACAGAAACCTTGATCTTTTCAGTCTCGTGCTTGTTGGTAATAGTATAGCTGTAGTTGCCCGCGCTGTCCTTTTCGAACGATACGTTCTTTGTGTATCCCGCAGGCACTTCAATTTCATCCACACTGTAGATAATCGGCGTACCGTTCTTGTTTTTGTCCAGTCCGGTCCACTCATGGCTCCACTGATTATCCTTGTTCAGCGTTACGGGATCGCCGACATTGGTGCTGCCATCCTTGAGCTGCACCGTCACGCTGTCAGGCTGCTTGCCGTCCTGGTTGTTCTTGTCATCCCAGATCTTTTCAACGGAGACCTTCACCTTTTCCGCTTCATGGGTGTTAGTAATGGTATAGCTGTAGTTTCCGTTGTCGTCCTTCTGGAATGTGACGTTCTTTGTATAGCCTCCGGGAACAGCCGTCTCATCTACGCTGTAGGCAATGACTGACCCATTCTGGAACTTATCCAGGTTATTCCATACATACTGCCAGTTGTTGCTGCCATCCAGTGTCACAGGATTTCCGACGTTCTGTCCGTTTGCCTGCAGCTGCACGCTGACGCTGGCCGGGCGGATACCGTCCTGGTTCCCCTTGTCATTCCACTTCTTTTCAACAGAAACCTGAATCTTTTCAGTTATATGAGTGTTGGTCAGGGTCGTAATTGTTCCGTTTGCTGCGCTGCCATTGAAAGTGTAACCTGCGGGCAGATTCTTTTCATTCCATGTATAGTTGATCTGCTGTCCTTTACTGTACTTCTGCAGGTGATCAACAGTCGCAGTCCAGTTATTGGCCGCGTTCAGAGTGACAGTGGTCACGACCGTGTCGCCATTCATCAGGTCAACTTTCAGTTCTGCCGGACGGACGCCATCCTGGTTTTCACTGTCATCCCATGCCTTGGTCACGGTAGCCGACGTTTCTTCTTCCGTATTGGTAACCGTGACCTTGCCGGTGCCGTTTCCGCTGTAGGAATTGGTCGCCGCGCCGGTAGCAGTAGTTTCTACTATATAATAAGTAAGCGTGTAGATGTTACCGTCAGCGTCATACTGATGCTTCGGCAGATTATCCCACTTGTACTTCCAGTTATTGTTCTTGCTCAGCCACTGGGTATCAACTACTGTGTATTCCTTGTTGCCGATAATCTCAGAAACAGACTTCAGTCCACTCTGCACCGGACCTACTTCTTCAGCAGGTGTGAAGCTGACATCGCTCCGACCGTTGGCAGCAATAGTGCGTCCCATAGATCTGCTATATAGCCGCTTCATCACGTTTCCATCCCGGGTGATTGATCCGGAATTATTACCTTTGTACTGCAGAATAATTTTGGTTGTGCAGTCCCCACCGGAAAAATAGTTGGGGCTTGCCTGAGCACTGTTCACCTGTGATTTGTCAAAGTCCACCTCAATATTGTAGTGGTGATCATTGTACTGGTCCCTAACTTTCGGAAGGCCGGAAATGACTGCTGTCCAGTTGTTATCTCTGTTCAGCACCACTGATTGTACTGTCTCGTGGGTGTCCTGACGCACTACCCGCACTGTGCAACTGATAGAATTCACCGGATCGGTAACGGCATAATTACTATTACGCCATTCAACACCATCAATGGTCAGTGAAATAGTTCCACCCACCGGTGTCGCTGTAGGTGTAGGTGTTACTGTAGGTGTAGGTGTTACTGTGGGTGTGGGTGTGGGTGTTTCTGTAGGCTTGGACGTCGGTGTGGCTGTGGGCTTCTCTGTCACCGTCGTCGGAACACTGGTCGGAGCGTCTGTCGGCTTGGGTGTATTGACCGCGCCCTGCTGCAGCAGCTCGCGCGTCGCAATCAGCTTCACCTGGACTTTGTCAGTAGTATGCTCGCCGGTAGTATCGACATAGGTAATCTGCCCGCCATTATATACGGCTTTATTCCACTTCTTCTCAACTTCAACAGAGGTGTACTGTTTCTTGTAGTTGTTGAAGGTGCCGACTTTACCATCATTACCTACTTCATTGTTCCAGTTCTGATGATCTTCAGAATACCAGAGCTTCAGGTCAATCTGATCCTTATCGTGGCCATGTGCTTCCAGCTTCACATAGATCTTTTTCGCGTCCGTAACAATCTCGGAATCGCTGTCAGTAACTTCCTGGATTACATAGTACTTGTAGATTTTCTGATTATTGCCTTCAATTTCGCCATTCTGCTTGCATCTGAAATCTTTATTACTGACATTAAACTTGGGGAATTTGATGTCTTCTCCGGCCTTGCCGATTACGGTTGCATGATAGGTGTTATTTCCGTTCTTAATCTGGAAGGTGTTTTCATCCACCTCATCCATACGGAATGTAAACTGCTTGTTGGCAACATCAGGCGGCAGTTTGGTACCATCCTGATAAGTAAATGCCTTGGAGATGTTAACCTCTTTCTCACTGTTGGCATGGTAATGCCGTTCCTTGAAATAGTAGTGCCATTCTGCGGTGGAGTTGAAATCCTTCTTCGTCACAACCCATCCGGCACCGGCACCGTTACTCTGTTTAATATTCGCATTGGGCGCAAGGAAGATACCGGCAGCCGTATCGATGGAAAGACTGCTGGCATTAGGTGCATTGAATACGATATGATTCAGAATATACTTTTCGACTTTTCCGTTATGAGTAGGATCTCCATTCTTTTCGACAGTACTGCTTGGAAGACCGCTGACGACTGTTCCGCCATTTTCGTTCTTGACAGTGACTTTGAACTTCTTGATATCATAGTTTCCGCCATCGGGCATGTTAAAGACAACGGTCTGTCCTTCATATTTGATGATTTCCCAGCCATCCTGCGACATAATATCTTTCATATTCTCGCAGTTGACATAGATAGTGGAGTTTTTGGCTTCACTGAAAAAGTCCCCGGTAAGATCGATTGTCTTTCCATTATTGCCAAATTTCTTAGGCGTTACAGTGCTCTTCTGGGCCATAAGCTGAGACATCTTGACCGGATAGCTCAGCAGTGTATCGACGTAGGAATTGATCTCGCTCTGCTCCTTCGGATACACATTGGTCGGAGGATTTTCCCTGGAATACCGGACGTTGGCATTGCTGTCCGTTTTCCCTTTTTTTGACTGGTTTTTGTTGATGAAAACGTCAAATGTGACGTTCGTTGCTTCACCATTCCAGAAATAGGTATTATTGTCCAGCTGCCCGATATAGAAGGGGATCGGGTTGCTGCCGCTGCCCATGATTTCGATACTCTGAGAGTTGTTCATCTCGAAATGCTTGACAGCAAAGTTGGTCTCGGTATGGCCGCTTTGCTTATACTTGTTCGCAACCACACCAAACTCCACAGCATTTCCCAGAATCTGCTGTGGTGTAAGTGCTCCTTCCGCTATGGATACAGGCAACCCTCCCTGATACGTAATCTCCGCATCAGCGAACGCACTGATTGGTACCGAATTGAATACCATCAATATCGATGCCAGAATTGAGATTATCCTTTGTACATTGCGTTTCATAATGAAACTCCTCTCGTGGTAGGTATAATCACAGGGTGCCTGTTATGTTTGTATAATCAGTTCAATTATTCTTCTGTCAAGGTTACCAGTTTCACAATTGCTTTCCAGAAATAGCTTGTGTTTTCAGTATCAGCAATATAGGAGAAGGTCAGTTCATTAGCGTCCGGGATTTCAATAAATTCTTCACCGTCAATGCTGTACAGCCACTGGACTTCATAATGATCGTCTTCCATGAAGTTGATCAGTTCCAGTTCGTACGGCACCTTAGTGCCAACGAAAATCACATCCATGCCGAATTCTTCCATCAAGTCATGGAGAACGATTTCTCTGGTAGGCAGGTTTTCCATGCCTTCCGGCTTCAGGATAGCGATGATATCCACCAGATTGATATAGCCGGTTCCTTCCAGCTCCACAGGATCGATGATCTGTGCGCGTTCCGCGTTCTCAATAATCCTGACCCAGAGTTCGGTGTTCAGATCCAGATGATCCGCGGCTTCTTCATGCTCACCCAGGCCATTGTAGATATTCGCGCCGATATCAATGGCAACGTACACTTTTACATAGCCCATTTCGAGCATTTCTTCATCGGTATGCGGTTGTTTCTCGATCTCGGCCAGAAGGATGAACTTTTCAGGTTCTTCCTCTTCCGTATAGATCTGTGCCCAGCCTTCAGTTTCGATATCTTTGATCCAGATTTCGGATTCGAAATCGATATGCTCGATCACACCGGCGTCTTCAGCAGCAGCTTCATGAACGTCCGTACCGTTGGCATTCAGAACCTGAACCTTACGGTAACCGAGTTCTTCCAGTTCCTCATCCGTGATTGCCTGTTCGGCAATCTCATCCAGCTTAATGAACTGTTCTGCTTCATCCTCTGTGAAGATCCGTGCCCAGCCTTCGGTTTCAAGATCCTTGATCCAGATCTCGTTTTCGAAGTCAATCGTGCCGGCCACAGCTGCGTCTTTTGCTGCAGCTTCATAGATGTTGGCGCCGTTCTTGTTCAGAATCTGGACTTTGCGGTAGCCCATCTCAAGCAGATCCTCTTCGGTGATTTCCTGCTTGCCGATTTCTTCTAGCTTGACGTAGTGGCGGGCTTCTTCATCTGTTGTATAAATCTGTGCCCAGCCTTCTGCGGCAATGTCCTTGATCCAGATTTCCTCTTCAAAGCTGACGTGACCGATCACTTCAACGGCAGCGGCTGTGACTTCATATACATCAGTACCGTTCCGGTTCAGAATCTGGACCTTCCGGTAGCCCAGCTCAGCCAGCTGTTCGTCAGTCAGAGGTTCAACTTCAGTTTCTTCAGCTTCTTCAGCTTCTTCAGAATCCGTTTCGGCTTCTTCTTCGCTTTCAGCAGCTTCTTCATCAGTTACTTCATCTGTGTTCTCTTCTTCAGATTCTTCTGCTTCGGTTTCTTCGGAAGTTTCCTCATCCGCATTCACTTCTTCAGATTCGGCCTCTTCGGTTTCTTCATCAGGAGTTTCAGCTTCTTCGGAAGTTTCCTCTTCTGTATTCGCTTCTTCGGATTCTTCAGAAGCTTCGGCCTCTTCAGAAGTTTCTTCTTTCTGATTTTCTTCTTCCGTTACCGCGTCTTCCTGATTCTCTTCAGCGGGTTCGGTCTCCTCTTCGGCGCTTATTTCTTCAGCGTTTTCGCCCTCTTCGCCCTCAATAGAGACTTCGGTCTGTTCAGAAGATTCATCTGCTTTTTCGCCTTCTTCAGCGTTCACCTCTTCAGCAGATTCATCTCCGGTTTCTTCCTTATTATAGTGTTCATCTTCAGAGATATCCTCTGCGGGCTCTTCTGTCTCTGCTTCTTCCGCAGCCAGTTCACCGGCTGCGGTCTCAACCTGAGTCTCAGTGGGTTCATCGGTGGGTTCTTCAGCAGGAGCCTCCGTGGGCGCTTCTGTCGGGGCTTCGGTGGGCGCTTCGGTCGGAGCTTCGGTGGGAGTTTCGGTCGGCACTTCAGTCGGGGCTTCGGTGGGTGCCTCAGTCGGAGCTTCAGTGGGAGCTTCGGTCGGGGCTTCAGTCGGAGCCGGAGTAGGTGCTTCGGTCGGAGCTTCAGTAGGTTCTTCCTTCTTCACCGCGAAAGAACTCAGCGTGAAGGACAGATTCTGTTTTGCAGAGATGGTAATGTTGAACTTCCGGAACGCGATGTTCTTCAGTTCACAGATATAGGTACCATTTCCGGCGGGAGTGAACTGGGTGTCACTTCCTTCAATGGATACGCTCACAGCGTCGGGGTTTGCTTTCAGCTGCAGTGTGACATTTTCATTCTTGCCGCACTTGATCTGAATCTTACCCTTCTGGCCGGCAGCAAGGTTATCGCTGATCTGATAGCCCACCTTCAGGGCGTCATAATTCTTATCGGCAGGCTGTACTGTGGGCGCAGGAGCGGGAGCCTGTTCAGCCGCGGGTGCTTCCGCCGGTACCTCTGCCGGTACATCCGCGGGTGCTTCTGCGGACACTTCTGCCGGTACTTCAGCGGGAGCTTCAGCAGGCACTTCCGCAGGAACTTCTGCCGGTACTTCAGCAGGAGCATCAGCCGATACTTCAGCAGGAGCATCAGCCGATACTTCAGCGGGAGCGGAAACTTCAACAGGTGCTTCTGCCGGAGCAGCAGGTTCTTCCGGAGCTGTTACAGGAGCTGTTTCCTCTGCAGGAATCGGCTGCGGCACAGGCATGGTCTCTTCAACCGGAATCGGCTGGGGAACTGCAACCGTTTCTTCAACCGGGATCGGCTGGGGAACTGCTGCGGGCTGTGCTTCGGGAACCACCGCAGGCGCTGCCGGGATCTTGGCAGGAGCCGCATTCACTGCTGCAGGTTCTGCAGCGGGGGCATTATTCTGGGTAGCGGGAGCTTCGGTCACTTCCGCGGCCTGTTTTTCAGTAACACTAAACCGGAACGCGACTGCATCATAGGCAGAAAGGATAATCTCATGGGTACGGCCGTTCGGATTGGCCATTTCATATATATACAGTTTCATGTTCGGGATGTCGCTGTCAGCCGGGATAAAGTTGACAGCCTTTCCATCCACCTTCGCATGAATGGCTGTATTGTTGGATGCATAGAGCTTCATTTCAACGGGGGGTTTTCCGCAGCCCTTCAGGGTGATGATCAGCTCGTCTCCGATAGTAATGGAATCAGACATTGTCTGACCCAGGTTCATTTCAGCCTTCCGGATTCCCTTCATTTCATCTGTCATTTCAGGGACGTTCTCACTGATGACTTCAGGATCCACATAACCCCAGTTGTCATCAATCTCAACCAGACCGTCGTCTTCTTCCACAACAGGCGCTTCCGTCGGAGCGGCAGCAGGGGCTTCTGTCGGCGCGGAGGTCTCTTCCGCGGGAGCAGCGGGTGCTTCTGTCGGCGCAGCTGTGGGTGCTTCAGTCGGCGCGGCCGCGGGAACCTCGGTCGGTGCAGCTGTGGGAGCCTCAGTCGGGGCTTCCGTAGGAGCAGCCGTCGGCGCCTCGGTAGGCGCTTCCGTAGGAGCAGCTGTGGGGGCCTCGGTCGGTGCCGGTGTAGGCGCCTCAGTCGGAGCTTCCGTGGGCGCAGGTGTAGGCGCCTCCGTGGGAGCTGCTGTGGGCGCTTCCGTCGGTGCTTCCGTGGGGGCTGCCGTAGGAGCCTCCGTCGGCGCTTCAACCGGAGCGGCCGTCACTTCGGTCACTTCATCTTCTGCATACACCAAAGCCATGCTGGAGACCAGCAGGGCAATAGCGCACAGGATGGAGAAAACCTTTCTGAGCTGCTTCATCATATCCATACCCCTCTTTTCATATACCTGGGTGACTGATTTCATTATTTGCACTCTTCCGATTCTGCGTTACATAAAAGTTACATCGGATCGATTTCGGAAGTGTTTTGTTAACCCAAAATGGGCATAGTTAACCAACCAAATCATACCACACAAGAAAATTCATTTCAAGCCATTTCTTTCCAATTTATAGAAATATAAACAGATATGGCCTTTCCGGAACGTACAAACTTGTATACAATTTGAAATCCGTCTCATTTTTATGATTACTTGCATCTTTTCATGTATTTGCATAAAGTAACCCATATTTATACGTTTCTCCTCTGATTTTGTCATTTATACGGTATTTTTTTATGCAAAAGCTTTATGATATGGTTCATACTTTTCCCATTTTACACGTTTTCAGGAGGCTGCTGGCATCTTCTGTCCTTGCCCGGATCTGCCGGAACGCCCATAATCATTGCGTTGGAATCGGTTCCGGATCTTCTTCTTTCTATAATTACCATTATTTGGTTTTTATTATACACGTTTTGTTGCATCTATATGCACATTATACAGTTCTCAAATGCTGTCAAAAGACAAAAATATAAAAAGAACAGACATTTTTTGAAACGCTGTTCTTTTAGTTGCTTTTGTTCTTTTATTGTATTGATTTGTATGGTTTTAAGCGTTCTTTTTAGTTTTCTCCCATGCAAACCGGGCAAGGAGAAGTGCGCCTGTCGCTCCGCTTTTTGTCCCCAGACCCGGTTCCACGATGTAATGATCGATATCTGTCAGGATGACTTCTGACTGTATATATTCATTCAGCAGTTCCAGTGTTTTTCTCCGAATCATCGGGAACAGGTGTTTCTGCTGCATGACTCCGCCGCCAAGGATAATCTTCTCCGGTGAGAAGGCGCAGATCATATTGACGCACATCTGTGCCAGATAGGCCGCTTCCAGGTCCCATGCCTCGTGATCCTCCGGAAGCTCATATCCCTTTCTTCCCCACCGTTTTTCGATGGCTGGTCCTGCGGCCAGGCCTTCCAGACAGCCTTTGTGATAAGGACAAAAACCATCAGGAGTCGGATCCTTGGCTTCCTGCCGCAGCAGCATATGTCCCAGTTCCGGATGAGCCAGTCCGTGTACCAGTTTTCCTTCTATCACCAGTCCAGCGCCGATTCCCGTTCCGACCGTGACATACACACAGCTGTTCAGTCCCTGTGCTGCCCCCAGCTTCCACTCTGCCAGTGCAGCAGCATTCACATCCGTATCAATCAGTGCCGGAACGCCCAGCTCATCCCGCATGGGCGGCAGCAGCGGCTTATCGCTCCAGCCCGGTTTCGGTGTTTTCGTAATCCAGCCGTATGTGGGTGAATCTGTCTTAAGATCCACCGGCCCGAAGGTTCCGATTCCCAGCGACACAATTCCTTTTCCCCTGAACCAGTCTATCATCGCCGGAATAGTCTTTTCCGGAGCCTCCGTCGGAATACTAGTCTGTTCCAACAGCTCGTTCTTTTCATTGCCTACAGACAAAACCATTTTTGTTCCGCCGGCCTCCAGTGTTCCAAATAGCATGTTCTCTTCCTCGCTTTCCATGCTTGTATGTTTGTCTGCCTGTAGGTTTATTATACCCGATTCAGGTACTTTCTGGCCAGAGCAAACTGCTCATTCAGTTTCCGGAAGTTCACCGTACCGTTTTTGTCAAAGCCTGTGGCTTCAAAAGTGAAGTCTCCGGCGTAGCCTGTCTGTCCTACGAACCCGAAGAAGTGTTCAAAATCAATATGTCCTGCTCCTAGCGGCAAAACCTTCAGGTTGCTCCAGTCCCTGTAGTCGCCGTCATAGTCATTCACATGATAGTGCAGGATATGGTTTTCTTTCCAGAGCCAGTCATATTCAGGCTGATAAAGCAGTTCCATCTGACGGTGAAAATCTGCCATCTTGGTATCAAATACAAACCGGATTTCAGGATAATGCTGACAGAGCTCCACCCAGTGGGACATCGGATCTGCATGGCAGATCACATTCTCAACCAGCAGCGTCAGTCCGTGTTTATTCGCCCTTTCCCGCAGTTCCGGATACGCGCGCAGATTGTTTTCGAAATTGGAATCGGAGATGATTCCGTTCCACAGATGGAATACCATCTTTTCAGCGCCCAGCGCTTCAGCAACTCCGCAGTTTATTTCAAACAGCCGGAAAGCTTCCTTCAGTTCATCTTCTCCGCCTTTGGAAATATGCTCCGAAAGGGATTTTTCGCAGTGCATAACCGGGGTATGCAGCTGTATGGACTTCAGAAAATAGGTCAGTTCTTCAATCTGATCATACCAGGTGCTGTAAAGCATGAACTCAAATCCGTCGCATTCCAGCTGTGGGCAGAATTGCTTCAGCAAGCGGTAATCCCTTCCGTTAGGTCTGCCGATCAGTGCGCCGGTTGAACACAGGATTTTATGCATGGTTTCGTTCTTCTCCTGAAAAAAACCGGGCGCTGTTTTCAGCGCCCGGCCTGAATACCGGAATCAGTCGAATGATTCAAACTCTCCGTCTTCTTCTGCCGCTGCAGGAGCGTTTTCCATGTTCTCCAGTGCGAAATACGCGGGGAGAATAGCCTGGGACCAGGTTACCTGTCCGGTTATGTAGTAGTTCTGCAGGTACTCGTTGAAGAAGTCGAAATAGATATTCGAGTAAATCGGGATAGTGGGCAGCACTTCATTATACCGTTCCTGGAAAGTGACCCACTTGGAAACATATTCGAAGACATCGCCCGGTTCCGTCCGGCGCATGGCCTTGGCGTCAATCCAGAGTTCCTCGTCATCCGAATAGGTGTTGTTCCAGATCTCGTGGTTCTTCGTGTCATCCGTGGAGTAGGTGATGGACGGGTCCACGATAACGTGGAAGTTGGTTGCCAGGTAGATCATGTCGGTGGTGCGTTCCTTCTGCCTGTAGTAGGACTTCAGCAGCTCCTCCATCGGTTCGGGCACAAGTTCAAGCTTGATACCCACGGAAGCAAGGTTCTCCACGAAACTGCCCACGTTGGCCTGCGCCTCAACTGCGCCTTCCGGAAGCGGTTCGTTGCCGGTACGCACCGCTGTCTGCATAAGCTCGGCCATATGGTTGCCTTCCGGATACATCATCTTCAGGTCCAGTGCCACAATGGAACCGTCTTCCATTCTCTTGCAGCGGACATCGTCCACGCCTTCCTGGAAGGGTTCGCCGTTACGGTTCAGTTTCCAGTCAGCTTTTTCAAGCAGCTTCTTCGCTTTGTTCAGATCCACGGTATAAACCGTCAGCTTGTCTTTCCATTCGTCCGCGAGAGCCTGCCAGGCAGCAACCGCTCTCTCATAGTCTTCCTGGGTTTCCACATAGCGGTTCTTGAACTTCTTGGTCAGGTCTTCTTCCTCGCCGTCCTTGGTCAGCACCTGAGGCAGGGTCACCTGATCCAGGAAATTGACCGGGTATGACAGCTGGCCGGTCAGCAGAAGATATTCCCACTGTTCAATGCCGTAATACCCGTCCACGCGCTGTGCAAAGGTCTGGCCGCCGTCCGCGCTGCCGCAGTACAGGCCGCCCAGCAGGTCGCGGTCCATACACCAGGCGATCGCCTGACGGACTTCCTTGTCATGTACGGTGGGCCAGTCATAGGTAAAGGTCAGGAAGGCCAGGCCGATACGCGGATAAGGCGTGGAGCGGATCCCGATTTCTCCGCCCTTCTGGATACCTTCCAGAATGGTCGGACCATAGGTGACCTTGTTGACCAGATGCAGTTCGCCGTCAGCCAGCTGCTGGATCAGAGTATCATTGTCAGCCACAACAAACTTGATTTTCTCAATGGTGGGCTTCACCAGCCAGATTTCATCGCCGTTGGCGTCCAGCTTGGGTGTCTCATTGTCAACGTCCATCACCTGGATGTAGTTTGCCGGGCCGGAATAGTCGGGGCCGGGCAGGTTGTTGTGCATCCAGGCGCCTTTGAAGTAGGGATTGATCTGATAATGTCCTTCTCCGGTCGCTTCATCCCAGGAAACCAGCGTGTAAGGGCCGGAAACCACGGAAGGATGGGAATTGTAGCCGGTCTCCGGATCCAGGATGGTCTTCTGAAGCAGTTCGGGAGTAAACACCGGCTTCTGGACGTTCAGGTCCGCGTTGCCCAGATACACGCCGAAACCGTCGTCATAGACCTTGCATCCGGGAGCGATCACGTTGATCGGATAAGGCACGGTCAGCAGCAGGCCTGTCTCAAAGAAGTAAGGCAGGAATTCACCGTCCAGGTGGAACCACAGTTCATGGTCGCTGTGTACTTCCACGCCGCTCAGGCTCCGGACGTCATCGTCTGTCAGTTCTTCACCGGCCAGGATCTTTTTCCGGGTGGCAATATAGTCATCATAGCCCAGCAGATGCTCCGCGCGGTAAATCTTACCGCCGATCGCTTCGATTTCAGGGCTCATCATCAGCAGCAGGGAGAAAGCGTAATCCCAGGCCGTGATGGGCGTACCGTCGGAATAATACAGATCGTCGCAGAGGATCATCTTGTAGGTGTGGTTGCCCATTTCGTCAACCTCCACCGGTCCGATCGTTTCCACAACGCTGGGGTCAAAAACGTAGGTACCCTGGTTCTGGTCCCAGTTGACCAGGTTATATCCGTGGATCAGAGCGCGGACGTCGATATCGGCGGTGTCGTTACCGAACAGCTCGGTAAAGAAGTCGCCCTTTGTGATCGTAGGATGTCCGACAATCAGTTCCTCGGGAGCCTGAAACTCAGCCGGTTCCGCGTCTGCCTGCTCCCCTTCCGCCATGGCGAGAAGAGGCGCCTGAACCAGCAGGAGTACAGTAAGCAGCAGACACAGGATTCGTTGCAGTTTGTTCACGGTGATCAGATCCTTCCTTCTTTAATCGAAACAGTCTCCGACGTGGTTGATGATAACTTCCACACCCAGAGGCGTATCATACTCTTCAAAGAAATACCAGGTTTCACCTGTGGTCTTCGGGGGCTTGCCTTCCGTCGGCTTTTCAGGTCTCTCCCAAACCGTGTTGGTGAAGGTCATGGCGTTGCCTTCCTCCTTCACGCCGGTCAGGGTATAGCCGATGACCTCCTGTTCCTTCCAGCCGTACTTTGCGGGCTGTCCGTTCACAACGGTGGGGAGATCATTCACTGTCGCGGACCAGCCGTTCGAAGCGTCCAGAACGACCACCTTGACCACCTTCTGTCCGTCGGACAGCGTCATGGCGATGCTGGACGGCCGGATGCCCTGGGCGTTATCCTTGTCCACCCAGATCTTGGTCACGGAAACGCTCGTCAGTTCGGGACGGTACTGGTTCACAATGTTATAGCCGTTGATTTCCGCAGCGTACATCGGCACCGCGTCTTCATTGACTGTGTAGATTATTTCGGTCTTGTTGTCTTCCTGGTAACGGGGCTTCTCTGTGAAGGTGTAGGCCCAGTTTTCACCGGCGGTCAGAATATGACTGTCCACTTCCACGCCGTCCGCATACAGTCGTACGGTAATCGCGGCGGGACGGTTGCCGTCCTTGTCGCCGTTGTCGTTCCAGGTCTTGGTAACCGGAATATCCACGAATTCAGCTTCAGGTTCGGGCGTTGGAGCAGGCGCATACTGGTTGAACAGTTTTGCCGTCGCGGTTCCGTCTGGGGTAACCTCCAGCGTCATGCCCGTCACGCTGGCGCCGGTCAGGGTATAGTACTTCACCAGCGTCTCCGCATTCCGTTCCACAACGGTGTATACGCCGGGAACCAGGTCGCCCAGTTCATACTTTCCGTCCGTAAACTGGCCGTAGGTGATGGTCATGGGCATACGCTCGTCCGGTCCGAGGATTTCGAAGCTCAGGGAGCCGATGTTGGCCATCGGATCATAATCTTCCTCCGCGTCTGACGCTTCCGGAAGCTTATAGGCATATTTGAAGGTGAGGGCAGCGGATTCTCCCGCTTTCACCATCACGGCGTCGGATACTTTGCTGTTCGCCGTGTCCATGGTGTATCCTTCCGCCAGGGTATCTGCGTTGGTGCCGCGGACCAGGTAGGCACCCGGCAGTACGCTGCCGAAGCTGAAGTTTCCGCCGGCCAGCTGTCCCCAGGTAAGGGTCCTGGGCATGGAGGGATCCGGTCCGTCCACCGTAACGCTCAGCGTGGAGAGATCCGTTCCTTCCGGCGCGCCGGTAACGGAAGCGTTCAGGCTCAGTGTGCCGGTCTGGAGAGTGTTGGTCACTTCAAGCCCGGAAGTGGCGGAAACATATCCGTCCGGAACCTGCAGCTGCTTCACCGTATATTCGATTCTGGTATCGGAATTGGGTTTGAAAACAGGCAGATTATTCCAGGTGGCTTTCCACCCGGGCGTCCTGGCGCTCTGCGGTTCACCGCAGGCTTCCCCGTCGGCCAGCAGCATCAGCTGAACGGATTCAGGCCGGATCTTACCGGCATTGTCGGAATCCTCCCAGGCGACTGTGGCGGATACGGAAATTGCCGGAGCGATTGGGCGGCTGTAAGTCAGCACGGAGATCGCGCCCTTGCTCAGCGTGGCGGCGTATCCATCAACTGTGTCATAGGTCCAGTCGTTTTCGGTATCAGAAGGAACCGAAACCACTCCGGTCCAGTCATTTCCCTCGTTCAGCGTGGCCTTCTGTCCGGCCAGAGCCGCGTCAACATGATCAGGACGAATCCCGTCATAATTGTTCTCATCCGACCACCTGACAGTAATGATACGATCGTCATACTGTACGGAAGAATCTTCCGCCAGGGCGCACACGCAGCCCAGCGCAAGAGCCAGAACACACAGCAATGACAGGATTCGCTGAAGGTGCTTTTTCATGAGTGATTCTCCCCTCTGGTTATACCTTCGGTTTTCTGTTCTAACGCTTCATCCAATTATTACCATGCAAAAAAGCGAAAACTCTTCTGCATGTATATACTTTCACAGATTTGATTATAGGTCTCTCATGGTAAAAAAGCAAGTAATAAACTGACTTTTTGGCGATGGATGGCAAAAAAGAAACCGGAAAAACAGTGCTGTGACTGAATCCGGCCAAAAATGTTTTTATCTTGTTTTTACGAAGCTCTAAAAATGGTAACGATTCCAGCAAAATCAACGTTTGCAGCGTTTTTCAATATTTGCATTTTTTGTCTTTTTTCAGTTTGTATTGTCTTCCAGATATCGTCTTTCCTCTTTTTCCCAGGTCCTGGCGGAGATGATATAGCGGGGGCGGTGTTTGGCTTCCAGATATGTCTTTCCGATATACTGTCCCAGGATTCCCAGGCTGATCAGCTGAATGCCGCCCAGCAGGCAAATAATGCAGATAGTGGAGGCCCATCCTGCCACGGTCTGGCCCAGGATCGCCCTGACCACAGCCCAGATCATCAGGATCAGCCCGATCAGGCTGAAGCCGATACCGGCTGTCGTTATCAGCGTAATGGGTTTCACGGAAAGGCTGGTTATACCGTTAAAAGCCAGTGCCACCATTTTTTTCAGCGGATAGTGGCTTTCCCCGGCCAGGCGTTCCGCCCGGTCATAGCTCACGGTGGTACTGGAAAAACCGACCAGCGGCACCATTCCCCGGAGGAAGATATTCACTTCTTCAAAATCAGCCAGATGCTGCAGGACCCGGGCGGAAATCAGCCGGTAATCAGCATGGTTGAACACCACTTCGGCGCCCAGCGTCTTCATCAGTTTATAGAATCCTTCTGCTGTAAACCGCTTGAAAAAAGAGTCCTTGTCCCGTCTGGCGCGCACGCCGTATACGATCTCCGCGCCTTCCAGGTAGGCGTCCACCATGCGGTCCATGGCGTTGATATCGTCCTGTCCGTCACAGTCGATGGATATGGTGATGTCGCACCGGTCTTTCGCTTCCATCAGCCCTGCGAGCACCGCGTTCTGGTGTCCCCTGTTCCGGCTCTGGCAGATTCCGATAAAATGCTCGTCCTTCTCCGCCATATCCCGGATCAGGTCCCAGGTTCTGTCGGAAGAGCCGTCATTGACAAACAGAACCCGGCTGTTTTCGCTGATCTTCCCGGCTTCCGTCAGTTCCCGCAGCTTCTGCCGGAACATCGGGGCGGTAATCGGTAAAACCTGTTCCTCGTTATAGCAGGGGATGACAATCCAGAGAATCGGTCTGGCCATTGCTTCTTCCTCAATTTCTTTTATTTCTTCTTCAGGTTCTCAAACATCTCATACTTACCCAGCATGACCATGATTACGTCCGCTTCAATGGGCGTATCAATGTCCGGCGGGATTTTGATCGCGTTCTCATGATTGCGCACCGCGATCACGTTCAGGCCGTAGCGGGTGCGAAGCTCCATCTCACGGATGGTCTTTCCGACCCATTCCGGAATGGGTTCCATTTCCACAACGCCGAACTCCTGGGACAGTTCAATATACTCCATGATGCCGGCATGGGTCAGTCCCAGCGCCAGCTTGTCCGCCACTTCGCGTTCCGGAATGATTACCCGGTCCGCGCCCAGTTTCTCCAGAATAGCCCGATATGTATCATCATGGGCTTTACACAGGATAAACGGCACGTTCAGGCTCTTCAGGTTCATGGTGATCAGAGAGGACGAAGCCAGGTCGGAACCGACAGCCACCACCGCCCGGTCAAAATTCTCCACGCCCAGTTTCTCCAGCACGTCTATATCCCGTGCGTCCGCGGCCACCGCCCTCGTCACCCGGTCTGCGATCTTGTCGACCAGCTGGCCGTTCGTATCAATAGCCATGACCTCTTCACCGCAGGCATAAAGGCGGGTCGCCAGTTCCGCGCCAAAACGTCCCAGCCCGATAACGACATAGGATTTCATGAATCGCAACCTCCTGTTATCCGATCAGCAGATCGGTATTCGCATACCTGTATTTCTCTCCGGAAGGTTTCTTCTTAAGGAAGCCGAAGCTGATCGTCAGCAGTCCGACCCTTCCGAAGTACATAAACACGATTATCATACACTTCGAGACCGTTCCCAGCCTCGGTGTCGCTCCCGCGGTCAGTCCCACCGTGCCGATGGCGGAAACCGTTTCAAACAGGCTGTCCGCAAATCCTACCGGGGAGGTGGCGCAGATCACCGTCGCGCCGGCAAAGGCCAGCAGCACCATCAGCATAAAGATGGTAATCGCGTTGAGCACGTGGTCGTCGGAAATCGTCCGGTGGAACACGCTCACCGTGTGCCGTCCGCGCATCCTGTTCCACAGGAACATCAGCAGTACCACAAACGTGACCGTCTTCAGGCCGCCCGCCGTGGATCCGGAGGATCCGCCAATCAGCATCATAAAGATGGAAACCGCCTTGCCCGCGGGGGTCAGCAAACCCTGATCCACGCCCGCGAATCCGGCTGTACGCAGGGTCATGGACTGGAAGAATGCTGCCAGCAGTTTCTGCGGTGCCGAAAGAGTCCCCAGCGTGGATGGATTTTTCCACTCCAGCAGGCAAAAGAGAATGGTGCCGCCCAGCAGCAGCGTGCCCGTGGTGATCATCACCAGCTTGGTATAAACGCTCCACTTTTTCGGGCTTCTCTCCCGCAGCAGCTCATCCCATACCAGGAAACCGAGTCCGCCGAGGATCACCAGCGCGCTCAGCGTCAGGCAGATCACCGGATCGGTCTGGTAAACAATCATGCTTGCTCCGGGTTTGATAAAGCCCAGGACGTCAAATCCCGCGTTGCAGAAAGCCGAAACCGCGTGGAACACACCCAGCTTCAGCGCCAGCGGGAAAGAAAACTCCGTCATGAACCGGGCGGTAAGAATGACCGCGCCTATTCCTTCCACTGCAAAGGCGCGGATCAGCAGCCGTTTCTGGTGTTCCACCACGTCATTCATGTTCGATCCGATTGCTTCAGCCATCACCAGCTGCTGCTGGATGGAAATCTTCCGTCTCAGGCTGAAGTATGCCAGCGAGGCGGCGGACATAAATCCGAGTCCTCCGATCTCGATCATCATCAGGATTACCATCTGGCCCAGATTGCTCCACTGGCTCCAGGTATCCGCCAATACCAGCCCGGTCACGCATGTGGCCGAGGTGGCGGTAAACAGCGCCGTCATCACGCCTGCGCTATGTCTGTTCCGTGAAGACGCCGGCAGGGTCAGCAGCAGCGTGCCGATCAGAATAATTCCCAGAAACGTGAAAGCCATGATCCGGCCGATACTGACTGCCTGACGTTTCTTTTTCGGCCTTTGGGCCGGTGTCGCACTGCTCATCTGCTTCCCTTCTTTCGGCAAAAAGTATACACCATTCTCCCGCACAGGATCAATATCTTCCCTGCGTTCCTATTCATCCGCGTTCTCAAATTCAATTTTCCGGATGCCGGTTATCCTGCCGTCCCGCAGGGTCATCTTCGCCATGGTCACTTCGCCGCCGAACCGTGCCCTGCCGCAGCTGCCCGGATTCAGCCACAGCCTTCCGCCGGTCCATTCCTCGCTGTAGCGGTGGGAATGGCCGTATATCACCGCGTCCACGCCCTCCAGGTCCCGGGGAACATCCCTGCGGTCATGAACCATACAGAAGCTGACGCCGCCGATCCTGAAGCGCAGTATCCCGGCCAGTTCGCGGACGCCGTCCATCCATATGTCATTGTTCCCCCGCACGGCATAAAGATTCCCGTATACTGCCAGTTCATCCAGGTCGCTTTGCCGGATAATATCCCCGGCATGCAGAATACAGTCGCAGTCCTGTACTTCCGCCGCCACGCACCTGCGCAGCAGTCCGTGGGTATCAGAGAGCACCGCAATCCTGATTTCGTTTCCGTTCATTTTTCTTCTCCGTATGGAATAAGGGCTGCCAGAAGGCAGCCCTTTAAAAACAATTCCGGTTTATCACTCGTCTTCCGGTTCTTCTTCCGGTTCTTCGTCCGCATCTTCCTCCGGCAGTTCGGGGAAAAGCTCCTTGCCGCACTGGGGACAGAGGGCGTCCTCATCAAAGTCGACCTCATCCGGATCAATTTCAACAGAAGCGCCGCAGTGGGGGCATTCGTACTCGATCACGCCTTCAAAAGCCTGATCCTCATCCTCCTCTGCCAGCTCCTCGTCTTCATCGTCATAAAGATCGGCTTCCAGATCTGCCAGATCCTCATCGATGCTCTCCACATAGTCGCTCAGTTCCCCGTGGGACTCCGCCAGGGCCTCAAAGGATTCACCGACCTCTCCCAGCACTTCCAGAATGCCGAGAATCAGCTTGTGGGAATCCTTGTCCGGGTTCAGCTTCATGCCTTCCGCCAGACCCTGAAGATAACTGATCCTGTCAGTCAGTCTGCTCATGAATATCCTCCGTACTGTATCGTTCCGGTCGTCACATTTCGTCCCGCCGGCGCAGAATTGCCGCCGGGCTGTGCGTCAGGCGCGCTTAAGGTATTCGCCGCTGCGGGTGTCGATCTGGATCTTGTCGCCGGTGTTGATGAACAGCGGCACCTGCAGGCTGAAGCCGGTCTCCAGCGTAGCGGGCTTATAGGTGTTGGAAGCAGTATCGCCGGCGAAGCCGGGTTCGGTATCGGTCACTTCCAGCACAACAAAGTTCGGCGCTTCCACGGAGAAGGCGCTGCCCTTGAAGAAGCGGACGGTCACATTGGTCCCTTCCTTCACGAAGGGGATCGCGTCTTCGACCTGGTCCTTGCTCAGCGGCAGCTGTTCATAGGTTTCCACGTCCATGAAGTAGTACAGGTCGCCGTCGTTGTAGACGTACTGCATTTCCTTGGTTTCGATGATGGCCTTGGGCATTTTGTCCGTGGGGTTGAAGCTGCGTTCAACCACAGCGCCGGTCATCACGTTCTTAATCTTGGTGCGGACGAAAGCCGCTCCCTTGCCGGGCTTCACGTGCTGGAAATCGACGATATTCCAGACGCCACCGTCCCATTCAATCGTAATGCCCTTTTTGAAATCGCCAGCGGTAATCATTGTTTCATTCCTCCGTTCATTCGTTCTGGGATGGACTCTGTATTTACAGGATGATAAGCTGCTTGTCCGCGGTTGTCAGCGGCACGCAGCCATTTTCCTTCACCAGGCAGGTGTTCTCAATCCTTACGCCGCCCACGCCGGGCAGGTAAATGCCGGGTTCCACGGTAATCACGATACCGGCCTTCAGGATGTCTTCACAGTTCGGGCTCAGCCGGGGTTCCTCGTGGATGTCGATTCCGACGGAATGCCCCAGTCCGTGGCCGAACCTTCCCGCGTATCCGCGGGCGTCGATGTAGTCACGGGCCAGCTTGTCAATCTCCGAACATACTTTGCCGGCAGCCAGTACATCTTCGCACATGCTCTGGGCGCGCAGCACCGTTTCGTAGACCGTGCGCATTTCCTCGGAAGGCTGGCCCAATGCGACGGTACGGGTCATATCGCTGCAGTAGCCGCCCACCTTTGCGCCGAAGTCCATGGTGATCATGTCTCCGTTCTTCAGCGTCCGGCTTCCCGGGATTGCATGGCAGAGACTGCCGTTTTCCCCGGAGGCGATAATGGTATCGAATGCCAATTCATCCGCTCCCAGGCGCAGCATGGTGAAATCCAGCTCAATCTGAAGTTCCTTCTCGGTCATACCGGGCCGGATCTTCGGAAGAATCGCGTTGAACGCTTCGGATGTAATGTCACATGCCTTGCGGATCGCCACGATCTCAGTGGGAGTCTTTACCTGGCGCAGCTGCTGGGGTGCCCCGTTCAGCGGTACGCAGGAAATTTCCTCTCCCACCGCGCCGCGCAGCGCCTCGAAGCTGTCAACAGAGAGATAATTGGTTTCCACCCGCAGTTCGGTAATTTCTTCCGCCTTGACCAGTTCTGCGAGAATCTTGTTGTGGTTCCGGCCCTTCCCGATCATCTCAACCCGGAAGCCGGGTGCCTGCCTTTCCGCCTGTTCAGTATAACGGAAGTCTGTGACAATAACTCTGCTGGCCTCGGAGATATATACCAGGCCTTCGCCTGTATATCCTTCAGTCAGATAGAGCATATTGGATGGATCATGCACCGCCACGGCAGTTTTCGGGCCGAGGCGGAGATGATTAATCAGCCGCTCCGATGCGGTCAAACCAATCACGCCTTTCCGGACAGAACCCTTATACGGGCACATCCACAGGACATTTTATCATATACAAAGCTGTTTGAAAAGAAAAAACTGACAAAAAATGCCTCAGTTCATTTTATAGGGCCGTTTTATCCTCCATCCGCACATAAAATCAAAAAGAACTCATGCTGCAGCATGAGTTCTTTCCGCCATTATTCATTCTTCATTTTTCATTCTTCATTGCTTAAAGCGTAAACGCTTTAAGCACCGCTTCTCCCATGGCATTTCGCTCGCACTCCGCTGTATGGCGTACGGGCAGGTCCTTCAGGGCTTTCACCTGGGCGGGCATCGGCACGCCGGTCAGTTTTTCCAGTTCCTCACTGCAGGTAAAGGCGTCCTTGCCCTCCGCCGCGTCCGCACCTGCAATACCGCGCAGCACATCGGCCGCGAACTTGTACGGGCTGGCGGTGGACAGCAGCACGGTCGGCGTAGCGTCGTTCGTTGCCAGCCGGTACTGACGGAGCACATGGCCGCCCACGGCGGTATGCGGATCCATCAGGTAATGATCCTCGTTAAACCGTTTCCGGATCTCGATCAGCGTATCCTTGTTGTCCGCGCAGTCTCCCCAGAAGACATCCGTCAGCCAGTCCCTGCGCTGTTCGCCGATGGAATAGCTTCCGCTTTCCTTCAGCTGTTCCATCCACTTCCTGATGAGGTTTCCATCCCGGTCCGCTGCTTCATACAGCAGCCGTTCCAGGTTGGAGGAAACCAGGATGTCCATGCTGGGGCTCAGCGTCTTGAAGAACGTCCGGTGGGTGGAATAAATGCCGCTGTTGAAGAAATCAGTCAGCACGTTATTCCGGTTGCTGGCACAGATCAGTTTGTTCACCGGCAGTCCCATGTTCCGGGCATAATAACCCGCCAGGATATCGCCGAAGTTTCCGGTCGGAACACAAAAGTTCACGGAATCTCCCGGCGCGATGGCGTGCTTGTTGACCAGGTCCGCGTAGGCGGAGAAGTAATAGACAATCTGCGGAGCAAGCCGTCCGAAGTTGATGGAATTTGCGGAGGACAGCGTCTTGCCCCGGTCATTCATCTTCTTCACAAAGTCCTGGGAGGCAAAAAGCTCCTTCACACCGGTCTGGGCGTCGTCAAAATTGCCCTTTACAGCAATTACATGCGTGTTGTTTCCCCCGGTGGTCACCATCTGCAGCCGCTGTACGTCGCTGACGCCTTCCTGCGGATAAAATACGGTGCAGCTCGTACCGGGCACGTCCCTGAATCCTTCCAGCGCCGCTTTACCGGTATCTCCGCTTGTAGCCACCAGGATGCTGATCTCCCGTGTTTCGCCGTTTTTCACAGCCGCAAGGCGGGTCAGGTGCGGCAGAAGCTGGAGCGCCATATCTTTAAAGGCCAACGTCGGTCCGTGGAAAAGTTCCAGCACCCAGGTCGCGTCGTCAATCTGTTTGACCGGCGCAATCTCCGGCGTATCAAAACGTTCTGTATTGTAGGCCGCGCGTACCGCGTTCTCGATCTCCGGAATAGTGAAATCCTCCAGGTAGCGTTTCAGGATGGATACCGCGCGCGCGGCATAATCCATTTCGCAGAAAGAGGAAATCCTGTTCATCGGAACAGACGGGAACATGGCGGGGACATAAAGTCCGCCGTCCGGCGCAAGGCCGTGCAGGATCGCCTGGCTGGCCGTTACGCAGCTTTCACCGCGGGTGGAAAAGAAAGACACGAATGAATCACTCTCCGGTTCTTTAATATTTCCATTCTGGAAAAAAGAGGCGCCGGGAAATGCCGCCGCCTCTTCCGTGTTCGCTTTTTGGATCAGATCAGATACTGTCTGAAGAATACCGGGATCTCTTCCGGATCAGCGCTCAGGCTCAGCACAAAATCAACATCATGCTTCGCACCCAGCTCCACCAGCACCTTCACAATCGGTTCCGTTTCAGCCAGCTCAGTGTGGCTCAGCTTCAGGAACGCGTCAATGAAGATGGTGCCGACGTCGAAGTTGGATGAAAGGATTCCGCACAGGAAGCCGATAAACATATCGGCACTGTGAATATGATAATCTTCGGCGTTGATGAAACGAACCTTGTGGTCCACGTCGAACATGTAGCGATTGTCATCATCCAGGAAAATGACGTCGTGTACCGCGTCACGGGCAGTGGCATTGGTCAGGTCAATCAGCCGCTTCGTTTTTCCGGAGCCCTTTTTGCCTGCAATTACCTGTATCATGGGAACCAGCCTCCTTTTATGGGGTTTTCTCTGAGAGCATTATACGCTACTTTTGGGTTTAGCGCAACGTGTTTTTCCGGCTATATCCTGATAGGTAATCCCGGCATCCGGCTTGCGGGTTTCACGGCCTCCGTTGCGGCAGATGGCGCTGTATTCGCAGAACCGGCACACCGGTCCGGCGGAATCCTCGCTCGGCAGGGCCTCTATTTCCCCGTCCCACATCCGTCCGCACAGTTCTCCCGCTTTTTCAACCGCCGCGTCCATCAGGCCGCTGAGCGTTTTCTCCTCCACTGCCCAGGGCGCGGATTTCGCAACCGTTCCATCCTGTTTGAACACCTTGTCCACAGAAAAGGGATGCACATCCCGGTCCATGGCGCGGATCAGGTCTTCCTCCGCCGTCACCAGGCCCTTCATGCGCACTTCACTGATCCGGTCGTTTTCAATTTTGTCCGGCTCGTCTGACGCTGTATCCACTTCTTTGTCCTCAATCGGGAAGAACATTGCGCCTGCGACCCGGGTGCCCGGCATGCTGTCCGCCGCGGCTTTCAGATAGATCATCAGCTGCAGCTGTTCGCCTGTCTCCATTTTGGCCGGGTCCGGTTTCTTCCCCCGGCTTTTGTTGTCCACCACCCTCAGCCAGACGCCTTCGCCGTTTTCATAGGTGTCAATCCGGTCAATCTGACCCCGGATAGCCGCATGGCTGCCGTCAGCCAGCGGAATCACCACGGGCGGAAGGCCTTCCCCTTCGCCGAAAGGCTGTTCCGTCGCGATCGTCCGGAACTCACTGTTGGCGGCAAAACGCGTCAGCACGTGCGCCGCATGCCGTACCCGCCGCACATATCCTTCGCCGGTCCATTCTCCCATGGCGTCTTCCCGCAGCGGGGTATCCTTCCACTCCTCCGTCAGCTCGGCCAGGATCGTGTCCATCATGCTGTCAACGCGTTCCGCGGTAAATCCCGGCCAGTCCCTCTCCGCTCCGGCCTGTTTCATATACCGGTCCAGCGCTTCGTGGAAGAACGTACCCGCGTCCGCGCTCTCATAGGTAAAGTTCTCCTGTTTCACCGGCCTCAGTCCGTAATCAATGAAATGCCTGTACGGGCAGGAGGCAAACTGCTCCAGCCGGCTGATGGACAGCCGGTCTGTCATGAACAGCCTCCGGGCGGTTTCTTTTTCCAGTTTCCGGATCTCATCGGTCGGCAGCATTTCCTCCAGGATCCGGTGTACCGTCTCGCCGTATGTACCGTTATGCAGCAGCTGAATCAGCGCCGTTTTCCAGTTCTGAGGCACATCGTCAATCAGGCCCTTCCGGATCTCCGTCAGCCAGGGACCCGCGCCTTCCAGCGCTGCCCGGGGCGTTTCCGGCTCCCGCCGGTCCGCCTGTCCCAGCATGCCGCCTTCTCCGCGAAGATCCGGATACAGTTCCCGGATCTGGGCGATCAGTCCGTCCGGCTGCAGGGCGCCGCCGTCCTCTGACCGAAGACTCCAGCTGATCATCAGCTTTTCTTTCGGAAGGGTTAAGGTCCGGTAAAAATCATATTTCCGGATCAGGCAGCCGGTTTCCCGGCTGACGCCGATGGTTTTCCCCGTGGCTTCCTCCAGTTTCCGCCGTTCGGCGTCCGTCAGCCAGCCGCTCTCCGGTGCTGTCAGCATGCCGTCCTGCGCCTGGGGCAGAATCAGCGCGCGGATCTCTCCGGCCAGCAGATGGCCCGTCTCGCCGACGATCACGCCGCCTTCCTCTTCCGGCAGCGCCGCGAGTTCCACAGGATTCAGCGCGCTTTCCAGCATATATTTCAGATCCCGGATAGCCGCGCGCCGGGAGCCCAGGAGCGTGCCAAGCTGCTCCAGCAGCTCCATCAGCAGTTTCCAGATCTGCCGGTTGATAATCGCTTCCCGGTACATTTCATGCTGCAGGAGCATCTCTTCCTCTTCCTGCAGTCTGTTCCAGACATTTTCAGTTTCCAGGAAGTCCGCGATCGCTTCGGCGGACGCCGCCGCGTTTCCGGCTTCCTTCAGCCGGATCCGCAGTTCCTCAATCGGCCTGATCAGGCGCAGCCGCAATTCATCCGTTTCCTCCGCGTTCTCTCCGCTGGTGAAGGGCCGCTGCCACCTTCTTCCTTCCACGCCGTGCGCCCGGGCATAATCCTCCAGGTGCAGCCCCTCATCCTCTGTCAGTGTACAGAATCCGCTCCGTGCCACTGTGATCACTTTGTCCGTCCGGTAGCCTTCACTCAGAATGGACAGAGCGCTCAGCAGCATACGGCATACCGGATGGTTCACCGCCTTATCTTTCTGCTGCCATACAAAAGGAATGCCTCGGATCTTCAGGTTGGCCCGGAGGATTCCCACCGATCCCGCTCCCGGCGGAAGGGCAATGGCCATCCGGTTCCAGGGAATCCCTTCCTCATGCCATTCCCGCAGCGTCGCAGCCACTGTCTCCGCTTCATCCCATGGAGAGCTTCCGGCATACAGTTTCAGTGCGCCGTCTGTTTCTCCCGTCCATACTTCCGGGTTCAGCGCAAACAGATTCCGGTCCAGGAATGCCAGCGCCGGTGCGCATCCTGTTCGCTCGCTGTGGGGATAGATTTCCTCCGCCACCGTCCTGGCTTCCTCCAGCGCCGTTGCCAGCTGATCCAGGCTTTCATGCTGCTGTATAAAGATCCGGCCGTCCGGTGCTTTTTTCTCATCCATCACCAGGTAAACCGATACGCTGTTGACCTGCCTGCAGATACGGGCAATCAGTTCCCGCAGATCCGGACGGATGGCGTCAAAGCCGTACACCGCCAGATCCGCATCCTGCCACAGCCCGCTCTTCTCCAGCCGGGTAACGGTGTCGGTCCAGATGGCTTTCTCATCATCAAACTGTTCTGAAACAAGGGCTGTATATCCATCCCAGAGCGTTTTCAGGTCGCTGAGTTTGGCCCGTTCCGCGCCGGTCACCGTGCCGCCGGCATAATCTTCCAGTTCCCCTGGTTCAATATCGCTTTCCATCAGCTCGTCCAGCGCTCCGCTGACGCGCGCCACCGCACCGGACAGTTCCGTCATATTCCGGTAATAGGACAGGTTTTCTTCCTGCTCGGTCATAACACGGTGAACCGCCATGGCCCGTCCCATTTCGTTCAGGGGCTGCCGGGTCGCCGTGCCGCTCTGTTCCCTCACCTGCTGTTTCAGTTTTCTCGGGCTGATCACCTGGATGTCCAGCAGTCCCGGAAGTTTCAGACCGGTGATAATATCCCGTTCTGCCTGCAGGGTATACTGCTCCGGCACGTACAGAATCAGCCTGCGTCCTGCTTTTCGGCTTTCCGCCGCGTCCTGCAGCACCAGCGGCCAGACCCGTCCGTTCCGGTCTCCGATTATTTTAACCCTGCTCATATCTTTCCCTCGCTTCGCTCATCCGTTCTATAACAAACCATGCACTCTTCACTCTTAACTCATTCACTCAACAACTACCATCGTCTGCCCAACCATCTCAATTATGAATTATGAATTATGAATTGTGAATTGTGCAAGAGCTTGTGCATTCTTATTTGCATTATATTCTTCCCGGAATATATACACAAGCTCTTGCCTGTAGTCACCTGATATGATAAAGTTCTTTTGTATTTATTTTGTATTTCAGGCTGTCTCAATGGCCCGTAAGAGGTGTTATTTCATGATTAAGTCTCTGCGTTCCGCATTCAGTAAAAGACCTGCAGCAGCGGAGCGTTTGTTTTCCTACGCCCAGATTCTCCTCGGCGCGCTGATCGGCGGTGCCGCCTATCCCTTGTTCATGACCCCCAACAGCATCGCGCCCGGCGGCATTACCGGTATCGCCACCATTCTCAACCACCTGTTCCGCTGGCCGGTCGGTACCGTAACCCTGCTCCTGAACCTCCCGCTTTTCCTGATCAGCTACCGGGCCATGGGCCAGATCTTTGCGTTCAGAAGCCTGGTCGCCACCATCTTCTTTACTCTGTTCATTGATGTTCTCCCCCTGCAGCCAATGACCACCGATCCACTCCTGGGTGCACTCTATGGCGGTGTGATGCTCGGCTGCGGTCTGGGGCTGATCATGCGCGGCGGTGCCACCAGCGGCGGTTCGGATATGGTAGCTAAAATGGTGAATAAGCGCTTTCAGTTTATATCCACCGGTTCCTTCCTCTTTGCCATTGATTTTGCCGTGGTTGTCTCCGCCGGTTTCCTGATCGGCGCGACGGAAGCGCTGTACGCGCTGATCTGTATCTTCCTGTCCGCCAAGGTCATGGATACTGTTATCATCGGCTTTTCTTCCAATAAGGCCTGTTTCATCATCTCCTCCCGCTGGCAGGAGATTTCCGACCGGATCATGCGGGACATGGATCGCGGCGTTACCCAGCTGACCGCCCGCGGCGCCTATACAGGTACGGAACGGCCCACTCTGCTGTGCGTCATCGGACGCAGTGAAATCATGGCCCTCAAGCGAATCCTCCGGGAAGAAGATGAGAAAGCTTTCGTCATCATTGTGGAAGCACACGAGGCCATCGGCGACGGCTTCACCCATCTCACCGACTGACCCTGAAAAAGCTTTTTCGCATAGGCATCAAAAAACAGTTCCCGTTTCCGGGAACTGCTTTTCTTTTTTATTCACTTTTCATTTTTCATTCATTTTCCCCGCCTCAGCGGATCATTATGAATTGTTGGTTTATTTCTCCGTCCCTTCAGTCTCTCCGCCCAGATTCAGTACCGGAATCGTTGTTCCGCCCTGGCCGCTCATATAGGTAGGCAGTTTGCCGTCCCAGTTCTTGATCTCGTTGAACCGGATCAGGTTTTCCGTCAGGGATTCAGCAATCTTTTTGTTGGCTTCCGCCTCGGCTTCGCTGCGCACCTGCAGTGCATAAGCGTCCGCATCCGCGTTGATTTTGGCCACATTGGCTTCCGCTTCGGCATTGATGCGTTTCCGTTCCGCCTGCTGCTGGGTTTCCATCGTCATCTGGTTCTGCTCAATTTCAGCCTGCAGCTTTTTCTGGGCAGCCACCTGCTTGGCTTCAACCGCGTCAGTGAAGGCGTCGGTAAAGTCCAGGTTTTCAATGCTCACACTGATGACGTTGATGCCGTACTCGTCCAGTTCATTATCCAGTCCTTCACGGATAGATTCGCTCAGTTTCTGGCGGTTCGCCACCAGGTTTTCAGCGGTGTATTTGCTGAATACGCCCTTGGTGATCTCCAGCATCCGGGGATATACCAGCTTGTTGAAGTAGTCAGTGCCGACTTCCTTGAACAGATTCATCGCCGTCTTCTTGTTGATGGCGTAGTTGATGGAGCCGGTAATCTGTACCTGCTGGATGTCGCTGGAGAATGCTTCCGTGTTGAAGGTGCTCTTCTGCTCACGGTTATCCATGGGAATAATCCTCTGGAAGGGGCTCTTGAAGTGCAGACCCGCCTCCAGTGTCACATCTTCCACCTTGCCGAAGGTAGTCACAATACCCGTATACCCCGTCTGCACCGTTGCGGTACAGGTTGTCGCCACCAGCAGCACCAGGATGACAGCGGCAATCAGAATAATCAGTCCCTTTTTCATCGTCTTTCTTTCCTTTCATGCCCCTGCGTCGGGGCTTACTGCCGTTTCTTCTTATCGGCTGAAAAAAGAATAGCAGAAGAAAAGCCCCAGGTAAATATCGCGTTTCGAAATATACCCGGGGTTATTTCTCCGATCAACAGAAGATAACACTCTTAATTCTTCATTCTTCATTAAAAAACCATCCTTCGGAATCGTTCCGAAGGATGGTTTTATTACCTTTCTTTCCCCAGGAAGAACAGCGCCAGTGTTCCGGGGCCCGCATGGGCGCCGATCACGGAACCGATGCTTGTGATCAGCGTTGTCTCTTTGCCGTACTCGTTCTTCAGGATATCCTTCAGATACTCAGCATCGTCCAGGCAGTCCGCGTTTGAAATAAAGATCGGAGAATCCGGCAGAATCGTTTCCGCCAGTTTTTCTGCCAGTTTCTTGATGGATTTTTTCCTGCCGTGTACCTGGGTCATCTTGATCAGGTGTCCTTCGTTATCCACGTGCAGCACTGGCTTCACGTTCAGCGCCGTACCCAGCAGGGCTGTGGCGGCGCTGACCCGTCCGCCGCGCTTCAGGTAAACCAGGTCCTCCACTGTAAACCAGTGGCAGACGTTCAGGATAAGCTTTTTCAAAGCCTCTGCGTTTTCTTCCAGCGTCATGCCCGCTTCCCGGTTCTTCACGGCAAGATATACAAACAGGCCCTCGCCGGCCGAAGCGGAAAGGGAATCAATCGCTTCGATCTTCCGATCGGGATATTTATTCGCCAGCCTGTCTGCAACCTTTTTGGCATTTTCGCAGGTCACGCTCAGTCCGCCGGACAAACCCATATACAGAATATCCTGTCCAGCTTCAAGAATTGAAGTGAATTCACTTTCAAATGCTTCCTCGTTGACGCACGAGGTTTTTGCCACCCGTCCCGCGCGCATGGATTTATAGAATTCATCAACAGATTCGTCGTGATCTTTCTGTTCCTTGCCCGTATCTGTAAACAGAAACGCCAGGGGGAGCATTTTTACATTCCATTCAGCCAGTTTATCCGGGTGAATATCACAAGCGGAATCTGTAAACAGCACATAATTCTCAGACATGTTTTCCCCTCCTGCTATCGATGCTGCCGATGGCGCTGGCAACAGTGAAAATATATCATTCGTGCCATTTTATGTCAACTAACTCGTTGTAAAAACAGCAACAGTACAAAACTGTCTGTTGACAATTGTCCCTCCTGAGGAATATAGTCACTTTGATGGTAACAGAACATTTTTGTGAAAGGACATTTCAGCAATGAAATCATTCGCAGCCATCTTCTTCTTTAGCAGGTCAGCGATGGATTAATCAGACGCACAGAGCGCTTTGAATCCACCGCCTTTTGGAATGAACAAAAGGCGGTGTTTTTTTACGGGACCTGTTTCAGGCAATAATCCCGACCCGTCGCTGACCGATACCAGAATGCGCTCAACAGAATTCCTGAATCATCACAAAGGAGTGAACACATATGGCTAAATACTACCAGCCGGAAATTGAAACGGCTCCGCGGGAAAAAATTCTGGAAATCCAGAATGAAAAACTCGTAAAGCAGATTCATCATGTCTGGGATAATGTCCCCTACTACCGTCATCTGATGGAGGAGAAAGGACTCACCCCGGATGATATCAAAACCGTGGATGACATTCATAAGCTCCCATTCCTCAGCAAAGCTGATCTTCGGGAAACCTATCCTTACGGGCTGCTGGGCACGGATCTGAAGAACTGTGTCCGGATCCATTCCACTTCCGGCACCACCGGCAAACGTGTTGTCGCCTTCTATACCCAGCATGATATCGATCTGTGGGAAGACTGCTGCGCACGGGCCATCGTCGCCGCCGGCGGCACGGAAGAGGATGTGGTGCAGGTCTGCTACGGCTACGGTCTGTTCACCGGCGGTTCCGGCCTGCACGGCGGCTCCCACAAGGTTGGCTGCCTGACCCTGCCCATGTCCTCCGGCAATACCGAACGCCAGATCCAGTTCATGATGGACCTGGAATCCACCATCATCTGCTGCACCCCCTCCTATGCCGCCTACATCGGTGAATCCTTGAAGGAACAGGGTTTCAGGCCGGAAGACAATAAGCTGAAGGCAGGCATCTTCGGTGCGGAACCCTGGACCGAGGAAATGCGCCATGAAATTGAGAAGAGCCTGGGCATCAAAGCCTATGATATTTACGGCCTCACGGAAACCAGCGGCCCCGGGGTTGCCTTCGAATGCGAGGAACAGAAGGGCATGCATATCAATGAAGACCATTTCTATGCGGAAATCATTGATCCGGACACCGGCGAAGTGCTGCCTGAAGGATCTGTCGGCGAACTGGTCTTCACCGCTCTGGATAAGGAAGCGTTCCCGCTGCTCCGTTACCGCACCCGTGACCTTTGCGTCCTGAACCGCACCCCCTGCTCCTGCGGCCGCACCCATGTGCGGATGGCCAAACCCATGGGCCGCAGCGACGATATGCTGATCATCCGCGGCGTCAACGTCTTCCCGAGCCAGATCGAAACCGTACTCCTCAATGAGGGATATACGCCCAACTATCAGATCGTGCTTGACCGGGAGCGGAACACCGACACCTTCGATGTGTATGTGGAAGTCAGCCCGGATCAGTTCTCCGACCTGATGGGCCAGATCCAGAAGATGGAGAAGAGCCTGGAATCCGCCATGCGTACCATGCTCGGTATCGGACCCAAGATCCACCTCGTCGCCCCCAAGACCATCACCCGCAGCGAAGGCAAAGCCGTCCGCGTCATCGACAAACGCAAGCTTCACTGATATAATACTTGTAAATCATTAAGAACAATCAATTCTTCATTTTTCATTCTTCATTTTTCATTGGAAAAGGAGGTTCCTATGGCTATTACGCAATTATCCGTCTTTCTGATGAACCAGCCCGGCGCCCTGATTGAAGCTGTTCAGTCCATTTCCGAAGCAGGAATCAATATCCGAGCCATGAGTATTTCAGAAGCCAATGACTTTGGCATCCTGCGCATCATCGTTTCCGATACAGATGCTGTCTGCAAACTCCTGGGTGAAAAGTATCTCTATTCCAAAACGGAAGTACTGGCCGCCCAGATGAGCGACCGGAGCGGCGCCCTCTATCCCATCCTGGCCGTCCTCAATGAAGCCAATATCAATATCGAGTATATGTATGCCTTCACCGGTTCCGGTCCGGAGGAAGCCTATGTGGTCATCCGGGTCAATGACGTGAAAACCGCCGAGGAGCTTCTGAATGCCCATGGCATCCGGACGCTGTCAGATGAAAGTCTGAAAATCTGATAATCATCTCATTCTTTGCGATTTTTGCACGCTTTGAGGCAAACAAACTCCCAATTCATGGATTTTTGCCTCATCTGGTTTTCTTTTGCCACTTGCCGTCCATTGTTGCTGAAACCCTTATGTGATATAGTATCATTAAGCGGAACGGTCCGCGAAACACATTTTCAGTATCAGGCGCACAGCGCGAAAGGAAGAGGCAAATGAAGAAGGTCATCTGCAAGATCGAGTACGATACCGACGCTTCCGAACTGATTCAGAAGAAAGTTTTCGGCGTATTCGGCGATCCCAAAGGGTATGAAGAATCCCTGTACAAGACCCAGGGCGGCAAGTTCTTCCTGTATGGTTACGGCGGAACTGAATCTCCCTACCCCGAAGAGACTATTAAGCGTCTGGCCGCTGACAAAGTCAAGGCCTGGCAGAACAACTAACAGTACAAGAGCCACCCTTCGGGGTGGCTCTTGCTGTTCACTGTTCACTCTTCACTCTCAACTCTTCACTTCACACCAGCCTGCCCCCGGCAGGATTTTTTTGTTCAGAGAGAACAGCTTCCGTTCCGGAAGCTGTTCTCTCCACAATTGTTCATTGTTAATTGTTAATTGCTAATTGTAAAAAAGTTGGCGCAGTTTCCTGCGCCATACTTTTTTACACAATTCCCTGTGCGTTCATTGCGTCGACAACCTTCTCGAAGCCGGCGATGTTCGCGCCGACAACATAGTTGCCTTCGAAGCCGTACTTCTTCGCGGCGTTGTCGATGTTGTGGAAGATGTTCGCCATGATGCCCTGCAGCTTGGCGTCCACTTCGTCAAAGGACCAGCTCAGCCGTTCGCTGTTCTGGGACATTTCCAGGGCGGAGGTAGCCACGCCGCCGGCGTTGGCAGCCTTGCCGGGCAGGAAGACCACGCCGTTCGCCTGCAGGTAATCGGTCGCTTCCTGGGTGGTGGGCATGTTCGCGCCTTCGGCAACAACCTTGATGCCGTTGGCAACCAGGGCCTTGGCGTCGTCCAGGTTCAGTTCATTCTGGGTGGCGCAGGGCAGGGCGATGTCAGCCTTCACGGTCCACACGCCGCGGCCTTCATGATACTCCGCATTGGGACGGTAGTTCTTGTACTCGCTCAGGCGGGCACGCTTGACTTCCTTGATCTCCTTCAGCGCAGCCAGATCGATGCCTTCGGCGTCGTATACCCAGCCGGTGGAGTCGGAGCAGGTCACGGGCTTGCCGCCCAGCTGATAAGCCTTTTCAATCGCGTAGGTCGCAACGTTGCCGGCACCGGACACGATCACGGTCTTGCCCTGCAGGCTGTCGCCCTTGCTCTTCAGCATTTCCTGGGTGATGTACAGCAGGCCGTAGCCGGTCGCTTCCTTACGGGCCAGGGATCCGCCGTAACTCAGTCCCTTGCCGGTCAGCACGCCTTCATACACGCCGCGAATCCGCTTATACTGTCCAAACATGAAGCCGATCTCACGGGCACCGGTACCGATATCACCGGCGGGCACGTCTGTGTCAGCGCCGATGTACTTGCACAGTTCGGTCATGAAGCTCTGGCAGAAAGCCATCACTTCGCGGTCGCTCTTGCCCTTGGGGTCAAAGTCGCTGCCGCCCTTGCCGCCGCCGATGGGCAGTCCGGTCAGGGAGTTCTTGAAAATCTGCTCAAAGCCCAGGAACTTGATGATACCCAGGTTCACGGACGGATGCAGCCGAATGCCTCCCTTGTAGGGACCGATGGCGCTGCTGTACTGAACACGGTAACCGGTATTCACCTGAACCTGTCCCTTGTCATCCACCCACGGCACGCGGAACTTCAGCTGACGTTCCGGATTGACCAGACGCTCCAGCAGGGCGTCTTTGCGGAACTTTTCTTCATTGGCATCCACCACGGGACGCAGGGAATTCAGAACTTCCTTCACCGCCTGATGGAACTCGGGCTCATTGGGATTTTCCCTGATCACTCTGTCAAGGACCTCATCGACGTAAGACATGTGGATCGAAACCTCCTTTGGTTTGCTTATGTTCTGATAGAACAAAGCGCCTTTAACACACACTGTTAAAGACGCCCTTGCCTTTACGGGTGAAAGTGTATGCCTGCCCGGCGCCTTTGTCAATGCGCCGGAAGGCCGATTTCCGTACTAATCCTGTTTTTTTGTCATTCACCTGTTTGTTCCGCGGATGTATATTCCCTGTCCATCCACGCTGTACGTTCCGTGATCCATTTCTTCAGGTATGTGAAGGCTGTCCCGAAATCTCCGCCGGATCCGGATCCCGTTGCGTCCCTGCTGATCCCCCACCGGGTATAGTTCATCTGCACGGAATCGCTGATCCGTTCCCGGTATTCATCCAGGGACCGGAGAATCCCGTCTGGTTCCGCTTTCTTTTCTCCCAGCAGCACAGCAACCGCCGGGCGGAAAGTCTTCGTCCAGATCTCCTCCGCCTTGCTTCGGAAGGCTTCATGGGTATACAGCAGCCAGTAGAGATTGTTCTTTTTCCGGTAGGATGTCAGGTATTTCCCGTTAGGGCTGTATCCCCTGTCCCCCATGTTGCCGAAGCACAGGTCATAATCCCAGGACGGCCCGGCATATATCCGCGGATCCGCCAGGTCTGAATCTTTATACAGGAACTGGCTTCCGCCGATAAAGTCATAGTTTTTTGTCCAGTCCTCAATCAGGAAACGCTGTGCGAAGGAAGTAATATCCAGATATTCATCGTAGGATTTTCCGGTCACGGGCTCAATCCCGTCTTTCGCCATCAGGGCATTCTGCACTTCCGTCATCCGGCCGAACACATACTCTGTCTGTGCCCGGCTGGGATATGTGGGTTCCTTGATCCGGACGCTCAGCTCTTCCTTTGTCCGGAAGCCCGCCAGTACGTAATCCTTCATCCGGTGTTTCTTCTCGATGGTCAGGATATAGCCGCCCGTAATATCCTCCGGATCCTTCACTGCCGGATAGCTGCGCAGCAGCGGAAATGCCGCGGATTTCTCCGTAATGATCTGTCCCGGACTGAACGGTTCGCCGTTCACTTTTTCCGTTGCTTTCTCCAGGTTGGCGATATCGATCCGGCTTCCGCCGATCTGGATTTTCTCCGTAATCAGATACAGCCCGTTATAAATCCCGTTGATCCACACGTCCGCCTGAACGCAGTCCACAGCGTTCCGCAGCCCGATCTCCCGGCTCATGTCCAGCACAATCTGGTTCCGCAGCAGGCTGACGTCCACCCAGTTGGCCAGCAGCACCCAGGTCTTGCCCTTGCTCATTCCGCTGAGGGATACTTTCTCTCCCAGCTTGATCTGGTAGGGTTTCTTGCTGTAACGGAAGGAGTTGTTTCCCCTGCCCTTCATCTGTTCCAGCGGTCCGTCGTAGCTGACGGTGCCGTCTGCCTCCACGTAAGCCGCGTGTCCTTCGGAGATTTCGTTCTCCTTGCTGTGGTTGACCTGTTTCAGTTTTTCTCCGTCAACCCGAAGGAAAATTGCAGGAATATCCGAGCCTTGCAGAATAGTCAGGATTCCCCGGCTTTCCCCGCCGGCGTCAAGCACCCGGAGTTTCCGTCCGGTCAGTCCGGACAGGTCAGTTTCCTGCCCGGCGGATACTGCCGTCTGTTCGTCTCCCAGCAGGATCATGTCCGATCCGTCCAGTTTCAGCGTGATCTTTGTCAGGTCCCAGCATCCCGGCAGAAAAAGCGTCATTTCACCTTTCTTCCATCGGGCGGTTACGGTTTCACTGCTCACCGACGGGCAGGAAGCCGTCAGGGTCCGCTCCGTCAGTGCGGAAGCCGTGCCGGTCCAAAGCAGCAGAAGCAGGATCCCCGTTATGGCGACCCTGATGACCTTCCCTGTGGTATGCTTCATACCCTCATTCCTTCCCGCTTGTCTTCCGGCCTGACCACAATATCATTTTTCATTCTTCATTCTTCATTCTTCATTAAAGGAAAATACAGAATCATTGATTCTGTATTTTCCGTATAAATTCTTTCACCCGTACTTCCGAAGGGTTTTCAAAGAATTGTTTCGACGGAGCGGTTTCCACAACCTTCCCGCCTTCCATAAACATCACCTTGTTGGACACATTCCGGGCAAAATCCATTTCGTGGGTAACCACCAGCATCGTCATACCGTCCTCCGCCAGCTTCCGCATAACGGAGAGCACTTCGCCGATCAGTTCCGGATCCAATGCGCTGGTAGGCTCGTCAAAATAGATGATTTCAGGACTTGTCGCCATCGCCCGGGCGATTGCCACCCGCTGCTGCTGTCCGCCGGACAGCTGGTTGGGATAATTCTGCAGTTTATCCGCCATACCCACTTTTTCCAGCATTTCCAGGGCAACAGCCTCCGCTTTCTTCTTGTCCATTCCCATTCCGGAGGTCAGGCCCAGCGTCACATTCTGCAGCACCGTCTTATTCAGGAACAGATTGTAATTCTGGAAAACAAAGGCGGTCTTCCTTCTCATCCTGGCAATATCCTTTTTCCCGGTGCTGTGCAGGTCAAACTTTTCCCCGTCAAACACCAGGCTCCCGCTGTCCGCGGTCTCAAGATAATTCAGGCATCGCAGGAACGTGGTCTTTCCCGAGCCGCTCGGTCCGAGAATGGCCACCACGTCGCCTTTTTCCACATCCAGGCTGATGCCGTCCAGCACTGTCAGTCCGCCGAAGCTTTTCTTCACATCTCTGATTTCCAGCATCATGTGCGGACACCTCCATAGCTGCCGAGCTTTTTCTCTCCACGGTGCTGCAGCCAGGTCAGGATCGTGCAGAAAATCAGGTAGATCAGCGCTGCTTCAATATACAGGGCCAGCGGTTCATAGACCCGTCCGTTGATCACCTGCGCCTGGCGGAAGAGTTCCATAACCGTAATGGTTGCCGCCATGGACGTTTCCTTCAGCATGGCAATCATGGAATTGGACAGGGCAGGAAATGCTGTCCGCATCGCCTGCGGAAGCACAACATGCCACATAATCTTCGGCCAGCTCATTCCCACACAGTATCCGGCTTCCAGCTGGCCTGCGCTCACGCTTTCCAGGGTGCCTCGGATGGTTTCGGCCATGTATGCGGCCTCGTTCAGTCCCAGAACAATAACCGCCGACGGAAATGCGTCCAGTACAATGCCGATCTTCGGCAGGCCGTAGAAAACAATATAAAGCTGAACCAGCAGCGGTGTGCCGCGGGTAATCCAGATGTAGAACCGGCAGATCTGGCGGATTCCTTTCACCCTGGCATACTGAATCAGGGCCACGCCCAGTGCCACCGTCAGTGCCAGCCCAAAGGACAGGATGGTCAGCGGAATGGTCACCTTGATTCCATATTCCAGCATTTTCGGAAAGGAATCCGTCAGAATACCCCAAAGTCTTTCAGTCATTAATGTCACCTGTATCGGCGTATGATTATTCTTCCTTTGTCAGATCCCGGCCGAAGTATTTGTTGCTCAGCTCCGCCAGTTTTCCGTTCTGTCGTGCTTCCTCCAGGATCCGGTTGATTTCCTCCACCAGGGTTTCCGTCCGTTCGCCCTTCTGCATGGGAATCGCCACCGGTTCGCCGGCAACGCTCAGCACGACCTTGATCTGGGCTTCCGGATGTTCTGCCAGGTACGCGTCCACGGAATCCTTCGCGTTCAGCGTTGCCTCCACCCGGCCCTGCTGCAGCATCTCCATGGTTTCGCCCAGGGTGTCCACATAGACCACCTCGGCGCCGGCTGCTTCGGAACGCATGGCATAGGTGGAATTAGGGGAATTCGCGGTCTTCTTTCCCTTCAGGTCATCCAGGGTCTTGATTTCCTCGTTGTCCGCCCTGACCACCAGCACCATTTCCGTATAGACGTAAGGCGTGCTGAAATTATAGCTTTCCGCCCGTTTTTCCGTATATCCCACACCGTTGCAGGCGATGTCAAAGCGTCCGGAATCCACGCCGGCCAGGATGCCGTCCCACGCGGTTTCCTTGTAATCCGGGGTTACGCCAAGTCCTTCCGCAATCAGCGCGCCGACTTCCACGTCAAAGCCGGTCAGTGCGCCGCTTTCATCGTGGTAGGTCCAGGGCTGCCAGGCGCCTTCCATGGCAATCGTCAGGGTTCCCCTCGCCTGGATTTCCTCCAGGGCAGTTTCCGCCAGGGCCGCGGAAGCGGTCAGCATCAGCGCGGCCAGAAGTACGGCAATGATCTTCTTCATGTTCTTTTTATCCCCTTTTTTATTCTTCTATCGTGTCCAGCAGCTTGTGCAGCAGCCGGTACAATTCATAGGCTTCTTCCTGCGGCAGGGAAATGCAGGCCCCCACCTTTGCCGGAATATCCTTCACCTGTTCCCGCAGCGCCCATCCTTTTTCTGTCAGGCAAATGGAAACGCAGCGCTCATCGTTCTTGCAGCGGCATCGGGTCAGCAGGCCGCTTTCCTCCATCTTCTTGAGCATCGGGGTCATCGTTCCGCAGTCCAGATACAGCCGGCTGCACAGTTCGCCGACTTTTCCCTCTCCGGTTTCCCACAGGGCCAGCATCACAATGTACTGCGTGTAGGTCAGTCCCAGCGGCTTGAGCAGCGGACCGTATGCATTGGTCACTTTTCGTGCACAGGCATACAGCGGAAAGCAAAGCTGACTGTCCAGCTTCAGCTGGGGATATTCAGTTTTCTGCTGTTCCCTGTTCTGTTCGCTCATGGTTGTCTCCTCCATCAAAGGTTGCCGTCAATCCACGCAGTCAGTTGGGGTTCCGGACGGAAGCCGATGGACTGATCCGCAAATTCTCCGTTCTTCAGCAGCACGAGGCAGGGCACGGAGCTTACCCGGTACTGCATTGCCAGTTCAGGGCATTCATCCACATCCACGCTGTAGAAGCTTACTTTCCCTTCGTATTTTTCTGAAATGCCTTCCAGCACCGGCGCCAGCATCCGGCAGGGGCCGCACCAGGTCGCGTTAAAGTCCACCACCGCCACGGGTGCCTTCATCGCCTCATTCTGGAATTCCTGCGTATTAACCTTCTTAACCATTGTTTTATTCTCCCTTCTCTTTGTTCTTCCTGTCGATATAAGCTGCGGCGCTGATTGCCGCGATGTTGCCCTCTCCTGCCGCTTTCACGTACTGGTAAGGTGTTCCGACCAGGTCCCCGCAGGCGAATACGCCCGGGAGGTTGGTCTCCATCCGCCGGTTCACCGTCACGTGCGGTCCGTCTGTTTCCAGTCCGGGAACCAGCTGTCCCGGCGCTACCGCCTCCCGCAGCACGAAAACTCCGTCCGCTGAATACTCACCCGCCTCCGTCTTCACGGCAAGTCCGGTCTCTTTCTTCAGGATCTCCCCGGGTGTTTCACGGATCACTTTCACCGTATCCGGCAGATCGGTCTGTTCTTTATACATCGGGAAATACAGCACCTTGCTGCATACCCCCGCCAGGAATGCGGCTTCCGCCTCCTCCCTGGGGCTGTAGCCGATTACCGCCGCGGTTCTGCCGCGGTAGAGCGGCGCGTCGCAGGTGGCGCAGTAGCTGACGCCCCGTCCGAGGAGCGCTTCCTCTCCCGGCAGGGTTTTTGCCATCACCACTCCGGTAGCCAGAATGACTGTGCTGGCTTCCAGCATTTCCTCTCCGGCCTGCAGGGCAAAGTAATCACCCATCGCGTAAACAGCGCCGATCCGCTGTTCCGTCACAGGGATTTCCATCCGGTCCAGCTGATCCCGGAAAGCAGCCGCCAGGTCTTCTCCCTTTACAAAGGGCAGTCCCGGATAATTCCGGATCTCATGAGCCTTCGCAACTTTTTCACTCATCTGCCTGCTTCCCAGGAGCAGAATGCTTTTGTTCCTGTTCTTTGCCGTCAGTGCGGCGGATACCCCCGCCGGGCCTGTACCGATAATGGCGATATCATATCGTTCCGTATTTCTCGCCTCCTTCATCTCCCTGATGCATTTATATTTTATCAAATATGTCTGCCATGTCAATACCTTTGATAAAATATTTTAAATAATGCATATATTTTCCCTATATTCGATCTCTGCTGCACGGATATTTCATTCTGAATTCTGAATTCTGAATTGCAAATTGTGGTATACTGTTCTTATTCCCTGAAGGAGGATTTGATTGTGAAAGATACTTTATTGATTTTTGACCTCGACGGCACCCTGTGGGATTCTGCCGGGCCCGTAGCGGAAGCCTGGAATGAAGTTTTCCAGCGTGAATGCCCCGGCCTGCCCCTTCTCACAAAGGAGGATATTCACAGCGTCATGGGCATGACCATGAAGGAAATCGGCCAGACGCTCTATGCGGATATCAGTATTCCCCGCCGGGATGAAATCTTCGATATCTGCTGTGTTTATGAAGTGGAATATCTCCATTCCCACTGCGGCACCCTTTATCCGGATTTCCGTTCCACCATGGAAGCCCTTCGCGCGGAAGGATATGACCTGGCCATTGTCAGCAACTGCCAGCGGGGCTATGTGGATGCGTTCCTTGCCTCCTCCGGCGCCGCCGATCTGTTTATTGACTATGAGGAATGGGAGCGCACCGGCCTCACCAAAGGAGAAAACATCCGTCTGGTCATGGATCGCAACAACTACAGCAAAGGGATCTATATCGGCGATACCCGCAAGGACCAGGAAGCAACCATCCAGGCAGGGCTTCCCTTCATCCACGCCGCCTACGGCTTCGGTAAGGCTGAGAACCCTGAAGGCGTTATCAACGCCCTGTCCGATCTTCCCGCAGTCATTTCTCAACTGGCCAAATAAAATGATATAAATCAGGAAAACTCCTGCGTCATCGCAGGAGTTTTTTTCCGCCATTTTTAAGTCTTCAGTTTTAAGTTTTAAGTATTCATTTATTACTCTACACAGTAAAGCACATGCAGATTCCTTACTTTCCCATCCTTTATTCCGTCATTCACGGAATACGCATGCTTTTCCAGGTCCCCGCAGACTGCTTCCGTCAGTCCCTGTTCCTGCAGCAGGTCAATCATCTGGGATGCAATGCCTTCCATACAGAAGTACTTATCCTCCGCCAGGTCCGGTCCGTTTTCTGTGGTCAGCAGCCATTCCAGGCTTCTGCCGAGATCTTCGCCGCCGGGCAGTGCTTTCAGTGCCCGGAAGCTCCATTTGTAATAAGGCATATACGCCCTGTTCAGCAGGAAAAAGGCTGACAGGGTGTTTTTCACAAACTCTCCGGCTGCCAGCTGTGCCGCGCAGGTTTCTCCGTGCTTCAGGCACCGCTGATAGTTATACTGCCCGCTCTGGCTCATCAGCAGAAGCCTTCCGGCCAGCCGTTTCCGGCGTGCGTCTTCCGGCATGTTCTTCAGGATTTTCCGGCAGTCCGTCAGCAGTCCCGCCGGATCCCGGAACACTTCCCCGTTCACCGCCTCCGCCAGGGCATATTCCGGCAGCCGGAGCCACCGTTCCATTGTCATCTGGTCCGCCGGACATCCGATTTTTGCCGTAAAATATTCATCCAGCCGGAACACGCCGTGCCGTTGTCCGCCCACCGGCTGCAGTTTCAGCCGTCTGAAGCCCTCAAATTCCGCCGGCAGCTTTGCATACGCCCGTTCCAGCAGAAAAGCCGTCCGCCGGTCTGCGATTTCCTCGCCTGGAATAAACAGGCAGAATCCCGGTTCAAAATCATGATCCCGGGAAACCTCATCGTCAAACCCGTAGCATTCCGAACCGCTTCCGGTCAGCGCAGCGGCAATGATTTCCTCATAATCCGGAAACTGTTCCCGGATCATCGGGACGCCGTATGTTTCCCAGTAGGCCCGTGCCAGTTCAAGCCCTGTCATTGATCTCTTCCGCTCTCCTTTTCAGCTCCGCTTCCGCTGCAAACCAGCCGTAGTGGCCGAATACCGGTGCGCACTTTTCACACACAAAGGCATAGTATCCGTTCCGCGGCAGGCTTTCCGTATTCAGCAGTTTCTCTGCGGTTTCCAGGTATTCCTCCACGGATTCCTCCGCCTGTTCCGTTCCCAGCGCAGCCTCTGCCGCGTCCGCCATGTTCAGCCAGGTGATAGCCTGTTCCAGCTCGCCGTATTCCTGTTTCTTCATCACTTCGATGGCGTTGCGGAACATTCCCATCGCTTCATCGAACCGTCCGCAGACTGCCAGGGAAAGCGCCATATTGTTATACAGACCGCCCAGCCTGCCGTCGTTGTCCGGCAGGTTCTTTTCATAATTGGCCTGTGCCCGTTCGAAGAATTCAAGCCCGCCTACCGGATCCCCGAAGGCTTCCCGCACCGTTCCGGCGTTTACCCAGGTCGTTCCGGCGGTTACGGTGTCTTCCATTTCCAGTTTTTTCACCAGATAATCGGCTCTTTCCGCATGGCTGAAGGCCTCATCCTTTTTCCCCTGTTTCCGGTAATACCCCATCAGCTCGTTATGCAGCATCAGCTGGCCCCGCTCGTCCCGGTTCGCTTCCGCCTCCGCCAGCCAGTATTTCAGGTGGCGTTCCACCGCCGGCCAGTCATTTCTGTCCTCATATTCCCGGAGTTTATCCATGATCCGGCCCACGGGCACCGGCTGGACTGTTTCCTCTTCTCCCGGCTTTCCGCACAGGGCACACCGGGGATCAACGTAATCCTCTTTCTCCAGCTTCATGTTGTCTCCCCCTTCTTTTCATTTTTCCAGAGGATTCCGCCCAGGATCATGATTCCCAGGCAGGGAATCAGGTTAATCAGCATTCCTGTCTGCAGGTCGAACTGATTGGCCGCGAAACCGATCACCGCCGGCATCAGGATACCCCCGCAGGCGGCAATCGGCAGCAGGATACCCATACTTTCCGGGCTCATATGCTTTCCGGTCATTCCTGTGGACATGGGATTCACGCCCGCAATGGACGCGGAGAACAGGAACAGCACCGTAATTGCCGGCACCGGATCCGTCAGCGGAATCATCAGGGCATAGAGTACCGCGCACCCAGCTCCCATCACGCAAAGCGCCTTGGCGCGGTTCCTGATCGGAAGCACAAAGGCAATCAGTAGCCGGGCAATCAGGGTGGCGCTCCACATAATCGTCATTGCGTACGCGCTCAGCACACCGCTGAGGATTTCCTGTTCCCTGTAGTAGGTCACAAGCCAGCCCGTCACTCCGGTTTCCGCCGCGTTCTGGCAGAAAACCATGGCCGTCAGCAGCCAGAAGGTCTTCGTCCGCAGGAAAGACCTGTCTTTTTTCTGTGCCGGACCTTCCTCAATCCTGTTTCGTCCCTCCATCCCGGAGGATGCCAGCAGCAGCCACATGGCCAGGCCTGCGGCCGCCAGTCCTGCCAGAGGCATTTTCTCATTCACTCCGCTCAGGGCCGTGATCAGGAAAGGGCACAGCAGCGCACCGCAGGCATAGCAGGAATGGAGAATCTGCATGGATCGGGTCCGGTTCTCCGTGTGCATCCCCGCCATCACTGTGCACCTGTTCAGCGCCGCGCCTTTGGCAAGTCCCACCAGAAAGAACGCCGTCATCAGCAGCACAACGGTCCCGGTCAGCGCCGTTCCGCCGTATCCCAGCGTATAGCCCGCGCACAGAAGCAGGATTGCCGCCCGTGTGCCGATCTTTCCCGGCAGCCAGCCCGCCAGGAAGGCAGCCAGCATATTGCCGATGCTCATCATGGACAGCAGTGTTCCTGTCTGGGCGAAGGACAGCCCGTACTGTTCCCGCAGCAGGCTGACCACAACGCCGCTGGACATGGCGCAGATTCCGCTGAGGAAAAACACGCCGTATCCCGTTCTGCGGATTCGCGTATCCTTTCCCGTCTCAGTCCCGTTCATAAACATTTCCTCGGTTCTTGCAATCTTTTATGGCTGTACCGGAATCTGCCTGAGCAATCCGGCGCAGCCCTCCTCAATCTGTTTCAGGACTCCCGTAAAATCCCGCGTATACCAGGGATCATCTATTTCCTTCCCCGGCTGCCCGGCCCAGTCCAGTAGCATCGACAGCTTGCCGTCAGGATCGCCGCCGTAGATCCGCTTCATATCCCACATGTTTTCATCATCCATGCCGATGATATAATCCCATTCGCCGTATTCTGCCCGGGTGGTTTGCCGGGCCGCATGGTACTCACAGGCATACCCGGCAGCCGCCAGCGCCTTTTTCATCGGCGGATACACATCGTTTCCGATCTCTTCCCTTGTTGCCGCCGCGGAAGCAATCCGCAGATCCCGTCTTCCCTGTTCCCGGGCCATCTGCTTCATCACCATCTCCGCCGCGGCACTCCTGCAGATATTGCCGTGGCAGATAAAGAGAATTTTGATCATTTCCTCATTTTCCCTCACTTAAGGCCATGAAAGCCTTTATTTTCAACAACTCCGGCGATCGCCGTTTTCCACGCATGCCCACTTTTCCGCACGCTCTCACACGCTTTTACACCACTTTTGGGAGCAGAATTGGTGTAATTTTTCAGCTCCTGGTGTAAATCTGGTGTACTGCCTTTTCCGTCAAATCGCATCGGTCTTCCTCTTCTTCGACAGCAGCTTCATCTGCGTTGCCGCGTGCTCGTAATTCGTGTGTGAATAAACATTCATCGTAACCCCCGCGTCCGAGTGGCCCATCAGGTACTGAAGCGCCTTCAGATCCATGCCCTGCTGCGCCAGCCTCGTACAAAACGTGTGCCGGTATACATGAGGCGTAATGTGCGGCAGCGGCGCATTGGGATGAAGCTTATCGTACTTGTGCATCGCCCAGCGGCATTCATTTTCAATGTGCAGCGATACCTTCGGATTTCCGTTCTTGTCAATCAGGATAAACCCGGAATACCCGTTGATGATCTGCTCCGTCTTCACCTTGGGACGATGATCTACAATGTTCTTCAGGCTTTCATACACCTCATCCGTCATCGGAATAATCCTGCGTCCGCTGGCCGTCTTGGTCTTCTCAATGAAGAACCGGCGTTCGTCCTTCCGCCGTTCCCGGCACAGCTGGTGATCCACATGGATTTCCCGCTTTTCAAAGTCGATATCCTTCTTCGTCAGCCCGCAGAACTCGCTTACCCGCAACCCCGTGCCCAGCAGTACCACAAATTCATCATAGTACTTGCGGTAGGTCTTGTCGTTCCGGATGAAGTCCATCCAGATTTCTTCCTGTTCCTCCGTCAGGGCAATCCGCGGAACAGTATCATTCACCACCGCGTCCGTAATCTTGAAGGAGAAGGGGTTCCTGCGAATAATTTCCTCGTCCCAGGCCATATCAAACGCCGGTTTGACCACGCCGCGGACATTGGTAATCGTACAGTACCTTTTCCCTTCCTGCTTCTGAAGCCGGATAAACCAGAGCTTCGCGTCAGATACCTTGATATCCCGGATCATCCGCTGCCCGAACGGGTCTTTGGAGATCAGATTCACTACGGTGTTGTAATTCACCTGGGTATTATACCGGGATGTGATTTTCAGTTCCAGATACCGCTTGACCAGCTCCAGAACCGTAATCTGGCCTGCCGCGTAATCAACCCCTGCGTCCTTTTCCTTCCTGATTGCCCGTTCCTTTGCCCGGAGTTCATCCAGCGTCACCGCATAAACCGTATGACGCTTCCCATATCCATCCGTATACCGATACTGATAACGCAGATCCGCTCTCTGGCTTTCGCCGTCCTTCAGAACGCGTCCTTTTTTGTCTTTGCGCTTCCCAGACATTTGGCCTCCTTCCCCTTACGCGCAAAGAGCTCCTGCATGATACGGCGATTATACCATATCCCAGGAGCTCACGCGAGGATTTCATGATTCTGTTTTGATTTGTTCATTCGGCGTTCTGTCTTTCATGTGTCATTCTGAACGAAGTGAAGAATCTTTTATAGCGCACTGACTGCGTCAATCTTCTTCTCAAAAAGCTTCCGCTTAATACAGGCGTGTGTTCCTGCCCATAAAATCCATTCTGCCTCCGGTTCTTCCCGGATCATCTTCCGCAGCCGGTTTATTCCAATATGAAAATATTCTGAAGCCTCTTCTGTGGATAGGACATATTTCTCGTTGATAGGAATCTCTCTTTCCATGACGCCTCCATTTTTTTCGTTGAAATCAGGCACCGGAAACCCGGTGCCTGACCATATGACTCTCGTTCCAATTCGCTTTGCCGATTTTCTTCGTCCCCGGCAAAAAGGCGGAAAACAGGCAGCGGATGGCATCCGCTTCATAGTCCCGCAGTGCCGTTGCTTTCCCAAAGCTGTCGCACACCGCAGGATCTCCACCGCAAGTCTGGTGGGTGGCCGTGAGGAAGTATCATTATCGCCCGGGAAAGATCGTCGCGCGCCGTCCTGCCACAGACAGCTCCATGCGTTGCGTGTATCGCTCGTTTCCTTCATCGCGCCGCCGCATGCCCGCTCCCTTTCCCGGGGAACTGTACCTGTTATCCGGATATTCTTCTGTCAAGGTGCGCCTCCGGCACCTCTCACGGTTCAAAAGTTCGTGGCTGTGCGGTTCTGCCGCGTCCAGTCATTTCTGTCTTCGTGACTGCGATACCGGTTATGTAAAGCAGGAACCAGAATCCCAGTTCCTGCCCCACATCATGTTTTCCTCAGGGAATCATTCCTGCAATATGCAGGATTCAGCAGGCTGATCCTTTCCAATCTCGCGTACCAGTTCCCTGAGCAGCCGTTTGACCTGGCCGGAAACACTTCCCACATACAGGCTTTCCTCTGTGTCCCGGCCAAACAGATAATCAATAGGAACACCGTATCGTTCTGAAAGGCTGTGCAGTGCGCTTGCGCTTGGAAGGTTTTCTCCTGTTTCCCAGCTTCTGACTGCTGATCTGCTTGCACCGATTTCCTCTGCCAGCTGTTCCTGTGTCAATCCCGCTTCTTCCCGAAGCTGAATCAGGCATTCCCGGATCTTTCCTTCGAAATCCATCTTTCAATCACCACCGTTATTGTATTCAAAACTGCTGTCGGCTTCTCGGCCAAAGTTTGTCGGTTTTCCGACACCAGCCGGTGGTGCCCTGATTGAATAATTGGGGTAGCAATTGGGTGATCATGTACTTGAACACCTCCTGTATCATCTGCTCATCAGGATCGTGTTAAGTAACACAAGTAAGCAATTTAAACCCGTTCATATGCTCATAGGAGTCTCTGTTTTTTTATTCTTTCTTCTGTTTCTCTGCCTTTCTACGCCTATAATTCTCACAGCGTATAGCATTTTTACTTCTCTGCTCCAGCCCGTTCACGCCTTTGGAATAGGGAAGATAGATTGTTACAAGAGGGCGGCTGATACCCAGCCTGTGACTGATCACCCGTATCGCATGATCCGGATCTATTGCCGGTTCCGTTTTCGTTCCAGTTGTCAGCAGAGAAAAAAGAGCCTGGACTTCCCGGCTCCTCTCCGTTGTCCATACTCCACCGCTGATCAGGATTTTTCGGATTTTACACGTAGATAACAAAATGTCGTACTTCTCTTTCAGTTCCTTTTGAAAAGCGCCTAAACTTTTATGCGCAGATGGCATTCCCGGAAGCCAGTCTGTCCCTGCCTCTCGGAATGTCGTTAAGCCGTCTTTCCATCCTGCTGCCGGTGGCCGACTGTCCTCAACCCGATCATCGTACACATCTCCGTAGAAACGGCAAATGTCCTGGATAAACTTCGCCGAGTATTCACATAAATCCCGCTTCATTTCTTCATAGCCTCCATGTTAAGTAACACTTGTAGAAGAACCGCAGGGCAGATGACCTGTCCCGCAAAAAAGGCATGCATGAACTTTTACCCGAAATCGAATTAAAGCTTCTTCAAGATACAATCGCCTGGTATTCCTTTTGAATCCAGAAAATCCGGCGTGAATTCATAAGATGTTGTTACCTCGATTACTCCGCCGCTTCGTTCGATTAAATCAACACACCAGAAACGGATATTCTGTATAATTGCCATTCTTTTTTCTTCGGCGTAATCATCAAGGAATAGCAGATATCTGTTCATGTTTGCTATCCACCTTCTGGGTTATTCTCAGAATCCTTCACTTCTTTTCTGCTTTCTTGTTGTGTTTGTCTGTAAAGAGTCCTATCGCGTACCCAAAGCATATGCTTAGGAAAACGATCGGTATCAGCCACCATGCGCTAATCATGACGTTTTCGTTTCCTCCTGCCGCTGCAGTGATTCCATCCCAAGAAGCTGCCCCGCAGTCACATTAAACAAGGCACATAATCGAATCAGATGATGAACCGGTATTTCATTCGCTCCTCTTTCATATCTGGCATACATGGTCTGGCTGGTGCCAAGATAATCAGCAATCTGCTGTTGCGTCATGTCTGTATCTTCCCGCAAGGATCGCATAATCTGAACATATTTCATCCTGTCGATTGCTTCTGTCTCTTTGTTCATTCGCTTCATCACCCTTGAGTATTGTGCCCTGTTTCTGTCTGCCAAGTAAATAATCTGTAAGCGTCAAATATGGCTACGTTGACACCTTTCCTGAGCCTCAGCCCCCCAAGG
>R26__coassemble_166_pt1 | contig 45158 bp, 39 predicted proteins | sample R26__metabat2_high_PE_047 | metagenome-assembled genome bin R26
TATAGCCTGTATCTGATTCAGACTGAAAAAACAATGCATCATTATGCATTGTGCATTGTTCATTATGCATTGAAAAAGCCGGAGGTATGCTATATGTTGCGTCAGGTTAAAACTGAAAACGGCCTCGTTCGGGGCATTGAAACGGCGGATCCGCGGATTACGGCCTTTAAGGGAATTCCTTTTGCCGCGCCGCCCATCGGGAAGAACCGCTGGCGGGCACCCCAGCCCTGCGAAAGCTGGGCGGGCGTACGGGACTGCTCCCGTTTCGCGCCCATTTCCATGCAGTGGATCCCGGGCCTGGGAGATGATATCTACTGCCGGGAGTGGCATGTGGATCCGGAAATCCCCATGGGCGAGGACTGCCTTTACCTGAACGTCTGGACAAAGGCGAAGAAGGCGGACGAGAAGATGCCCGTTCTGGTCTGGTTCTTCGGCGGCGGCCTCCAGTGCGGTTATCCCGCGGAAATGGAATTTGACGGGGAGCGGATTGCCCGCCGGGGCATCGTGGTGGTCACCGTCAATTACCGGGTCGGCGCCCTGGGCTTCCTGACCCACCCGCAGATCAGCCGGGAACAGCCGGACGCTCCGGCCAACTTCGGCAACCTGGACCAGCAGGCGGGCCTGAAATGGGTGCAGCGCAATATCGCGGCCTTCGGCGGGGATCCGAGCAGGGTGACCATTGCCGGCCAGTCCGCCGGCGGCGGCAGCGTCATGAGTCAGCTGGCCTGCCCGGCCAACAAGGGACTGTTCTCCGGCGCGGTGGTCATGAGCGCCATGATCTTTGATCCCTATCTCCGGCGGGAGGTGGGCCGCCCGGAGACCCTGAAGCAGGCGGAGAAAAAAGGCGAAGATTTCTTTGCCTTCCTGAAGGTGAAGAGCCTGGAGGAAGCCCGCGCCGTGGACGCGGTGACCCTGCAGCGCAGCTATGAAAAATACATGGAAGGTCATACGCCTTTCTTTACCGTGCAGGACGACCTGTTCTGCATAGGGGACCCGATTGCCCTGTATACCCGCGGGGAATGCGTGGACGCCGTGATGATGGCCGGCAACACCTCGGACGAATTCCTGAACACCATTGACGCGGAGAACGGAGATCAGCTGAAGGAGAAGGCGGAAAAGCTCTTCGGCAGCAAGGCGGGACGGTTCCTTTCCTTCCCGGAAACCGGCGAAAAGGTTCCGGATCAGGGCTATGCCCCGGTCAGCGGGATTGAGTGCACGGTCAAGGGCGTTCTTTCGAAGACTGCCCGGGCCGGAAAAAAGGGCTACTGCTACTGCTTCGATCCGGATATGCCCGGCTGGGACAACCCCGGCACCTTCCATTCCTCGGACCTGTGGTTCTGGTTTGAAACCCTGGCCAAGTGCTGGAGACCCTTTACCGGCCGCCATTACGACCTGGCCCGGCAGATGTGCGATTATTTCTGCAACTTCATCAAAACCGGCGACCCGAACGGGGAGGATCTTTGCGGCCTGGCCTTGCCGGAGTGGAAGCCCTGGTCGGCGGAGGAACCCTGCACCATGCGGTTTGAAAAAGACGGCGCCGTGCCGTCTGCCGAACCGCTGACGCCCTTCAAACAGTTCCTGTCCGACCGGATTATGGAAAGAATTGACAGCATCTGACCGGTTTTCGGTCTCTTTTCCCCGGATGACGTAAATGTTTGCAGCAACAGAACAAAATCCATAAACTGGAAATCGCTGCCGGAAAGTTCCTGTGATAAAAAAGGAAGTTTTCGGCAGTGTTTTTTGTGCCGAAAGAAGGATTTTGATCAAAAATTGTCGAAAAATTACATGAAAGTTACATTCAAAAAGTGGAAAAATCACATGTAACAATCTTTTAAGGAATTTGAAACAAGCCCTAAATACTTGACGTTGACAGGAATATGTGCGGTCGCTATATTACAAATAACCCAGGGAAATTGATGGCCATGCCGCAAGAATATTGCTCATTCCGCGACACGACCTTGAGCCTGCGGAGCTGCTCCGCGAGGCCTATAAGGAGTGAAAGCTGATATGAAATCCACCGTAAGGATCCGTCTCCTGTGCCTTCTGCTGTGCCTGGCAGTACTGGCGCCCTGCGCGTCCGCCCTGTCAGAGACCACAAAGGTCACGGGATACCTGCTTCGCCTCCGGGAGGGGGCGTCCACAGACAGCAAGGTGATCGACGCCTATCCCCGCGGGACCAAGGTGACTATCCTCAAAAAAGGGGATACCTGGACCAAGGTCAGCGTGAAGGATAAGGAAGGGTACATGATGACCTGCTATCTGGCCTACAGTAAAGACAAACCGGAGGAGGAAAAGAACGGGGACGCTGGCCGGAAGTCCTCGTCCGCGACTTCTTCTTCATCTTCTTCCAAAACTTCTTCAGGGTCTTCTTCCAGTGCTTCCTCCAAAGCCAGCAAGAATGAGAAGTCTTCCTCCTCCGGCTCTACCATGTATATCGAAAAGGGCGCCCGGGTAAACTTCCGGGAAGAAGCCAACAGCGACAGCGCGGTCATCGACTCCTACCGCGGCGGCACCAAGGTAACCGTGCTGAAGAAAGGCAGGTACTGGAGCCGGGTTGAAATCAACGGCGTCGTAGGGTACATTGCAACGGAATTCCTGACAGACGAAAAGTAAGACGCAAAAGAGGTTCGGGAAATCCGAGCCTCTTTTTGTGTTAATTCACAATTCATAATTCGTTTAGTTCCGTGCCTGTGATACCAACACGCTGAATGCGGTCTGCAGGTGCAGAAAATGGTATGTCATTCCGACCGGAACGAAGTGGAGTGGAGGAATCCCATGCTATTTATAGCAAGGGATCCTTCGACTTCGCTCAGGATGACAGCCATTAGGCTCCGAACACCGTGCGCATTGAATGATTCCAACGTGCGGTCAGTATCTGAAATTATGAATTATGAATTGTGAATTATGAATTAAAAAAGGCTGTTGTCAGCCTTTTTTCTGTACTTCTTCAATCAGTTCAAGTACTCGCTTCGTGCCATCAGCGGGCGGGGAGCGAAGGAAGCGGTGACCCAGTGGGTCATTTGCCGAAGGCAAAAGCGACCTGAACGAGTCATCCGAAAGGGAGCACAAAGCCCGCTCCAAGGGTTTTGAGCGACCATTGAGGATGCGGGGCGAGCGACGACTGCTGATGGAGATATATTATTTCTGAACTTCTTCAATTAGTTCAAGTACTCGCTTCGTGCCATCAGCGGGCGGAGCGCTTTTAAGCGCTTCCGTCAGCTCATCCCTTTCCGCCCAGGTTTTCCGGATTTCCTGCACCATGGTTTCGGGCGTCATGTTTTCCTGCAGGAGGACGCGGCACAGGCCGCGCTTTTCCAGGCTCTTCGCGTTCAGGATCTGGTCGCCGCGGCTGGCGCCCTTGGGGTAGGGAATCAGCAGCATCGGCCGGCCCAGGGCCTGGAATTCACACAGGGCGTTGGCACCGGCGCGGCTGAGCACCAGATCGGTGCAGGCCAGTACGTCCGGCAGGTCCACGTCCAGGAATTCAATCTGTTTATATCCGGGCGTGCCTTCCAGCTCCGCGTCCAGGTTGCCCTTGCCGCAGATATGGGCGATATCAAAGTCAGGGGTCAGTTCGGGCAGCGCCTTGCGCAGACAGGCGTTCACACTCTGGGCGCCGGAGGAGCCGCCCATCATCAGCAGCACGGGCTTCTGTCCGTCAAAGCCCAGCAGGGACAGCCCTTTTTCGCGGCTGCCGGTAAACAGCTCCGGCCGCAGGGGCGTGCCGGTCATTTCCGCTTTGCTGCCCAGGGCTTCCGCGCATTCCGGGAAGGTGGTGGCAAACCGGGAGGCGAAGGGCTTGCACAGCTTGTTAGCCAGGCCGGGAGTCAGGTCGCTTTCGTGGCAGAGCACCGGAATCCGGTGCAGCCAGGCGCCGAAGACCACCGGTACCGCGACGAAGCCGCCCTTGGAGAACACCACGTCCGGTTTGATTTTGCCCATCAGCCGGGCGGACTGGAAGGCGCCGGCGATCACCCGGAAGGGATCGGTAAAGTTCTTCCAGTCGTGATAACGGCGGAGCTTGCCGCTTTTCACCGCGTGATAGGTCACCCCTTCCACGGCGCGCATCTTCGGCGCTTCCATTCCGTTCTCCGTACCGATATAGTGGATTTCGTACCCGGCTTCCTTCAACCTGGGAATCAGCGCCAGGTGAGGCGTCACATGGCCCAGGGTTCCGCCGCCGGTCAAAACGATTTTCTTCAAAAAAACACCCCAAACAATATTTGGAATTCTGAATCTGGAATTCAGGATTCCAAATTAATTCATAATTCACAATTCATAATTCATAATTATATAATGTGAATTCCATATGGGAATAAAACAATTATATATCATTCAGCCATTTGAAGCAAATTTCTCACCGCTGTCAACTTCCCGCCAGGCGATGGTTGAAAGTATATATCATTGTGCATTATGCATTGTGCATTGTTCATTTTCCAAAGATCAAGCGGCTGCAAGCCTGCTTGATTTTTGGAAGGTTGTATGGCATGATATCGACAAACGACAACCGGAGATGGAAGCATGGAGAAGAAGAATATCACGATTTATGATATTGCCAGGGAAGCTCAGGTCAGTCCGGCCACTGTATCCCGGATCCTGACCGGGACTACCTCCGTGCGCGAAGAAAAACGCAAAAGGGTGATGGAAGTCATCCGGAAGCACGACTTCCATCCGAATGCCTATGCCCGGGCCCTGACGGAGAACCGGAGCCGGACCATCGCCATGATCGTGGCGCACAGTGACAACTCCTATTACAGCAGCGTGTTCGCCGCCTGCGAAAGCGAAGCCCACAAGCGGGGCTATGTGACCATGCTGATGGATACCTCCTCCCGGCCGGAGAAAGAGGTTTCCGCCCTGAACCGCATCCGGGAGCTCCGCCCTGAGGCGGTTATCCTCTGCGGCGGCCGCATTGACCTGGAAAAGCAGGACCCGGCCTTTACCCACCTGCTCCGGCAGACGCTGGGCTATACCCGGATTGTGGTGGGCGCCCGCAGCCCCATGCCGGAAATCCCGGGAATCTTTGTGGATCACCGGGCTTCCGTGGAGATCGCCGTCCGCTACCTGGCGGGACTGGGACACCGGGAGATCGGGTTTGTCTATGCGGGAAGCGAATACTACGGTACGGTGGAGCGGCTGGACTGTTTCCGCCGGGTGATGGGCGAACTGGGCCTGCCGGTGGAAGAGGAGATGCTGATCGGCGTATCGGACTATACCGTGAAGGCAGGCCTGGAGGGCGTGGAGACCCTGCTGAAGCTGAAAAAGCGGCCCACCGCCCTGCTGGGCATGAACGACCTGGTCAGCGCGGGCATCCTGCAGGGCCTGCTGGCCGCCGGGCTGCACGTGCCGAAGGATATTTCCCTCCTGGGCTTTGACGACACCTTTGTGACCGGCATTACCACTCCGCAGCTCACCTCCGTGGGGTACGACTACCAGGCCTTCGGCACTGCCCTGGTGCAGGCGGCGCTGGATCCGGAGAACCCCTGGCAGCCTGAAAAACGGATTCCGGTTTTCATCACGGAGAGGGAATCCTGCGCGGCACCGCTAAAATAAAAAGACAAAACATGTATAATATGGTAAAAAAGCATAAAGATCTTGCAATGCCATGACACATTTGTTATAATAATTCCAGACAAAGAAGATCCAAATTTGATTTTGCTTAAGGAATGAAAGGGTTTCCGGGTTTTTTACGACAGGAGGATTGAAACCGGTTTCATTTTTTTCTCAGAGATTTGAAACCGGTTTCAGAATTCCGGAAAGTACATGTTTCTGTCAGGACCGAGAGAGAAGGAGTGAGTCACTTGCAGAAAGCTGCGCAGCAGAAGGTAATCAATTACCGCAAACCTTCCGTGGGCCGCACACTGAAGCAGAACAGGACGCTGATTTTTATGTGCATTCCGGCAATCCTGTTCTTTTTCGTGTTTTCCTACCTGCCCATGCCGGGCGCGTACATCGCCTTCACAAACTATAAATACGGCAATGGCTTCTGGGGCATTTTCACCAGTCCCTACGTGGGCCTGAAGAACTTCCAGTTCCTCTTCATCTCCGGCCAGCTGGGACTGCTGCTGAAGAATACAGTGCTGTACAACCTGGCTTTCATCATCCTGGGAAACATCCTGCAGCTGACCTTTGCCATCATGCTGAATGAAGTGGCCTGCAAGGGTTACAAGAAGACGGCCCAGAGTATCATGTTCCTGCCGTACTTCATTTCAGACGTTCTGGTGTCCCTGCTGGTGTACAACCTGATCAACTACGACTTCGGCTTCATTTCCCACCTGGTGCGGAACCTGGGCGGTACCATGCCGAAGGTTTACCAGAACCCGGGGGCCTGGCCCTTCATCATCGTGCTGGTTCACCTGTGGAAGTCCACCGGTTACGGCACGGTGGTCTACTTCGCCGCCATCACCGGCATGGACTCCTCCATGATGGAAGCGGCGCAGATCGACGGCGCCAACGCCTGGCAGCGCATCCGCTACATTACGTTGCCTACCCTGAAGCCCACGGTCATCATCCTGTTCCTTTTCGCCATCGGCGGCATCCTGAAGGGCAACTTCGGACTGTTCTACAACCTGGTCGGCAACAACTCCATGCTGTTCAAGACCACGGACATCATTGAAACCTACGTGTACCGGTCCATGATGAACAGCTTCAACTTCTCCCAGAGCAGCGCCGTCGGCCTGTTCCAGAGCGTGGTCGGATTCTTTATCGTGCTGGGGGCCAATGCCTTCGTGAAGCACCTGGATCCGGATTACGCCCTGTTCTGAGCGGAAAGGAGGAAAGGAAAAATGACTGAAAAGATCCGCGCCGAGCACCTGATGCACACGACCCATATCCGCAAGGACAGGAGCCAGATCGTCATCAATGTGCTGACCTATATCCTGGTGACCATTTTCTGCGTCATGTGCATCATGCCGTTCTGGATGATCATTGCGTCCTCCTTCGCCACAGAGGACAGCATCCGCCGGTCCGGCTTCACCCTGTGGCCTTCGGAATTCACCACCTTCTCCTATGAACTGCTCTTCCGCAGTCCGGACCAGATGATCGGCGCCTATATCGTGACCATCGGCCTGACGGTTGTGGGAACCATGATCGGCCTGTTCATTATTGCCATGACAGGCTACGCCCTGCAGCGGAGGGACTTCCCCTACCGGAACGGGATCATGTTCTATATCTACTTCACCTCCCTGTTCTCCGCCGGCCTGGTGCCCTTCTACCTGCTGATGGTGCAGTACCTGAACCTGCGGGACAGCTATTTCGCGATCCTGCTTCCCCTGCTGATGAGCTCCTGGCTGATCGTGCTGATGAAGAACTTCGTGAAGGCCATTCCCCACGAGATCACCGAATCCGGCAAGATCGACGGGGCGGGGGACTTCCGGATTTTCTACAGCCTGATCCTGCCGAACCTGAAGCCGGCCCTGGCCACCATCGGCCTGTTCCTGGCCCTGAGCTACTGGAACGAGTGGTATTACAGCTCCCTGTTCCTGACCACCAAGGTGGAATACCGGCCCCTGCAGTATCACCTGTATAACGTGATCAACAAGGTGGCCAGCCTGAAGAACTCCGTGGCCGGCTCCAACGTCGTGATTACCGACCTGCCCGGCGAAACCCTGAAGATGGCTACCGCCGTGGTTGCCACCGGCCCCATCATCCTGCTGTATCCCTTCGTGCAGAAGTACTTCGTTGCCGGCTTGACAGTGGGCGCAGTGAAGGGATAAAGCGCGAAGCACTTTATCCCTCCAAATTCACAATTCATAATTCATAATTCATAATGAAAGTTACTGAAACCGCCGGAACTGCTCATTATGAGACATGGATTAGGAAATATGGATTGTGAACGGAACACCAGTTGGTATCACGGTCAACAAATTATGAATTATGAATTATGAATTCTGAATTGATCTCGGATTTACGCCCGGATGGGCTGAATCATATTTAGTAAGGAGGACATCCCATGAAAAAACTGATTGCGGTTTTCCTGACACTGGCCATGCTGCTCAGCATCGTGCCGGTCCTGGCCGAAAGCGCCATCGACACGTCCGAGCACGTGAAGATCGTGTACCTGGTGACCGGCGACAAGCCCACCAACCGGACCGATGAAGTGCTGGCGAAGATCAACGAGCTGCTGACCGAAAAGATCAACGCGGAGCTGGAGTTCCGCTGGATCGAATGGACCGACTGGCAGACCCAGTACAACCTGGCCCTGGCCACCCAGAGCGGCGACATCGACCTGATCGGTACCGCCACCGACTGGCTGGACGCCTGGCCCAACAGCCAGAAGGGCGCTTTCCTGCCCTTGACGGAAGACATGCTGAAGACCTACGCTCCCAAGACCTGGGAGAGCGTGTCCGAAGCGCACTGGAACCTGTGCAAGTACAACGGCGAGATTTACCTCATGCCCGAAGACAACTACGCGCAGTGGACCAACCACGGCTTCATGTACCGCGGCGACTGGGCCAAGGAAGCCGGACTTGAAAACGGCGTGCATTCCTGGGAAGACCTGGGCGTGTACTTCAAGTACATCAAGGAAAACAAGGATGGCGTGATCCCGTGGGACGCCAACGGCAACGGATCTTCCTACAGCCCCCAGATGGCCGGCGGCTGGCAGACCTCCCATACCGGCAACATCGCCATTGAAGGCTTCCCGGTAGCCATCTTCTACGGCGAAAGCAAGGACAACCCCTACACCCTGAGCCGCTACTATGTGGAAGGCGACGAACTGGTGAACTTCGCCAAGACCATGAAGGAATGGGCCGACGCCGGTTACTGGCGCGCAGACGTGCTGAACTACACCGGTGACGTGGTTGCCGAAATGGAAGAAGGCAAGACCGGCGCCCATCAGCACCACACCCAGACCTGGACCAGCGAGCGGACCACCATGGAGCGCAAGCAGCCCGGTTCCGACCTCGGCTTCTTCTGGTTCGGCGAGGAAGCTTCCAACCTGATCTCCCTGAATATCACCCACGGCGCCATGGCTGTGGCTGCCCAGAGCAAGAATCCGGAACGCGCCCTGATGGTCTATGACCTCATGCGGAACGATCCCGAAATCTATCGCCTCATGCAGTACGGCTTCGAAGGCGAAATGTACACCGTGGACGAGAACGGCCTGTTCTCCCGTCCCGATGGCTTCGAAGACTCCGTGGACGGCGTCTCCTTCAACTTCTGGTGGGGCCGCAACGATAACCTGGAGTACCGCAACGCGCAGCTCGACTGGGACGCCATCCAGAAGATGTATGACGCCTATGACGCAGTCAAGATCGACTATCCCTACGGACAGTACATCTATGACAACTCCATGGTGGGCGTCTTCATGGACAACCTGAGCAACGTGTACAACACCTATATGCCCCGTATCGTCTTCGGTATGAACGATGATCCGGAAGCGCTGGTGGCTGAGTTCCGTCAGGCTCTGCAGGATGCCGGCATCGAAATGGTGATGTCCGAGATCCAGGGCCAGCTGGACGCTGTTTACGCCAAGTAATTTCCTGACTTCGGGGCTGTCCGCGGTGTGCACTCCGCCGGGGTCAGCCCCCTTTTTATGCCCGCGGCGCCGCGCGTGAGCGGCAGGGGGGCGACAATCCTTCCAAAGGAGAAACGCGTATGAGAAAAAGCATCTGCCTGAATGAGGGCTGGCGGTTCCATCTCGGGGACGCTGCCGACGCTTACTATATGGGTTATGACGACCGGGGCTGGCGGCAGGTGACCGTTCCCCATGACTGGGCGGTGGAGCATCCTTTTGATCCCTGCTGGGCCAGCGGCACGGGCTATCTTCCCGGCGGCGTCGGCTGGTACCGGGGGCATTTCTGCCTGGACGGGGAGGACGCCGCCCGCAGGGTCCGCGTCACTTTTGAGGGCGTCTACAAGCGCGCCCGGGTCTGGATCAACAGCAATTATCTCGGGCAGCATGCCTACGGCTATACCGGTTTTTCCTTTGACATCAGCGAATTCGTCCGCCCCGGAGAGAATGTGATCGCCGTCCGGGTGGATCACAGCGAGGTGGCGGATTCCCGCTGGTACACCGGTTCCGGAATCGACCGGCCGGTGAAACTGACGGTGACGGATCCGGTCTGCTTTCAGGAGCACGGCGTTTTTGCCGTGACCGAGGCGGACGACGGAGAGGAAGCGGTGATCCAGGTCCGGTATGAAACCGAAGGGGCGGAGACCGTGCGCTTCGCCCTGCTGGACGCGGAAGGACAGACCGCGGCGGAAGGGAAGGCGGAAGGCGCGAAGGGCTGCCTGCGGCTGCAGGTGGTTTCACCCCGGCGCTGGGGTCCTGCGGATCCCTTCCTGTACACTCTGTGCGGGGAAGCGGAAAAGAACGGAACGGTCTGCGACCGGCTGGAGATTCCCTTCGGCGTCCGCACGGCCGTCTTTGACGCGGATAAGGGTTTCTTCCTCAACGGAGAGAACATGAAGCTCAAAGGCGTCTGCGTGCATCATGACGCGGGCTGCCTGGGCGCCGCGGTGCCGGAAAGCGTATGGCGGATCCGTCTGGAAAAGCTGAAGGCCATGGGCTGCAACGCCCTGCGGACCGCGCACAACCCGCCGGATCCGGATCTGCTGGACCTGTGCGACCGGCTGGGCTTCCTGGTGATGGATGAAGCTTTTGACGAGTGGGAAGGCATCAAGAATAAATGGTGGCAGGGACACAATGTCTATCCGCCCAAGCACTTCGGCTACGCGGAGGATTTTCCCCAGTGGCATGAGCAGGATCTGCGCGCTATGGTGGAGCGGGACCGGAACCATCCCTGCGTGATTCTCTGGAGCATCGGCAATGAAATCGATTATCCCAACGATCCGTACGTGACGCCCCTGTTCAAAGAGGTGCTGGGCAACAACGACGCCAACAAGCCCCTGGCGGAGCGTCTGTATGATAACCGGAAACCGGACGCGGGCCGCCTGGCAAAGGTGGCGGCGGAGCTGACGGCGCAGGTGCATGCCCTGGATGACAGCCGGCCGGTGACCAGCGCCCTGAGCTTTCCGGAACTGAGCAACCGCACCGGCTACGCGGACGCCCTGGACCTGGCGGGCTACAACTACCGGGAGCAGTTCTACGAGGAGGATCATAAGGCCTATCCCGGCCGGGTGATCCTGGGCAGCGAAAACAGTCATGACCCGGCGGCCTGGCGGGCGGTGACAGAGCATGAATATATGGCGGGCCAGTTCCTCTGGACCGGCGTGGATTTCCTGGGCGAATGCCCCGGCTGGCCGAAGCGTATCAGCCAGGCGGGCGCCCTGGATCTGCGGGGAAAGGAGAAACCCCTGTATGCCCAGCGCCTGGCGCTGTGGACCAAAGACCCGGTGATCCGCATTGCCGTGGGTCCCGGGGAGGAGGAACACGATTCCGGCGCCTGGGGTGAATGCTTCCGCTGGCAGGGCGTTCCCGGGGAGAAGAAACGGGTTTCCTGCTATACCAACGGCGGCGCGGCGGAGCTGTTCCTGAACGGAAAGAGCCTGGGAAAGAAGACGCTGAAGGAAACGGACGGCGGCCGGGCGGTATGGGTTATCCCGTATGAGGAGGGAATCCTGGAAGCCCGGACGGAGGGTGCCTCCGACCTGCTGGCAACACCCGGAAAAGCCTGCAGCCTGAAGTGGATCCGGAACGCCTCACAGCCCGGGGAAGACGTGGTTCAGCTGGAGGCGGCGCTGCTGGACAAAGACGGCCGGCCTGCGCAGAATGAAATCATCTGCTGCCAGGCGCTGGGAGACGTGGAAATCCTGGGCATGGAGAACGGCCTGCCGGATGACCTGACGCCCTACAGCGAGCACTTCCGCACGACCGGGGAAGGCACCCTGACCGTATACCTGCGGAAAGGGAAGAGCGAAGGCAAAGCCCTGGTATATGCCAGGACAGACAGCGGACTGGAAGCGGAGCTTACGCTCCGCGAATGAAAAATGAAGAATGAAGAATGAAAAATGAATAATGCCGCCGCAGTGCGACGGGGAATCAGGACCCTGGACAGGGAAAATGAAAACACCTTCCGTTACCGGAAGGTGTTTTTTCCGCCGTTCTTCATTCTTCATTAAAACGAGGTTCGGATTTTTCCGAACCTCGTTTTCTTTACTTGCTTTTGTGGAACAGCAGCCGTTCGTACCGGTCCTTGTCGCAGCGGCGGACCATAACTTCCAGTTCCTCGTCGCCCATGACCGTGTTGCGGCCTTTGGCGTAGAGTTCGTCCACGCGGGCGCGCATATCGATGATCAGCGGATCGGTCTTGTCGATGGTGTTGTCGCCGGTCAGGCGGAAGTAGTTGTTCAGCCAGTGGGCAATGGAGGCGGTGCCGCCGCGGCTGTCAACAGCCACGGAAGCGGGCCGGTTCAGCAGCTTGGCTGTGTTGAAGATGTTGTAGATCTCTTCGTCCTTCAGCATGCCGTCGGCATGGATACCGGCGCGGGTCACGTTGAAGTGGCGGCCGACGAAGGGCTGCCGCGGGCTGATTTCCAGGCCGATCTCCCGCTCCATATAGTCCGCGATTTCGGTGATGGCGGTCAGGTCCATGCCGCCGTCATCGCCGCGCAGGCTCTGGTATTCAATCGCCATGGCTTCCAGCGGGCAGTTGCCGGTGCGCTCGCCGATGCCCAGCAGGCTGCAGTTGATGCTGGAGCAGCCGTGCAGCCAGGCGGTGGCAGCGTTGGAAACCACTTTGTAGAAGTCGTTGTGGCCGTGCCACTCCAGCTGCTCGGAGGGCACTTCGGCGTAATGCCGCAGGCCGTAGATGATACCCTGTACGCTGCGGGGCAGCGCGGTGCCGGGATAGCTGACGCCGTAACCCATGGTATCGCAGGCACGGATCTTGATCGGGATACCGCTTTCGCGGCTCAGGTCCATCAGGGCGCCGGCGAAGGGAACCACGAAGCCGTAGAAGTCGGCCCGGGTGATGTCCTCAAAGTGGCAGCGGGGACGGATGCCGTATTCCAGGGCGGATTTGACGATGCCCAGGTATTTGTCCATGGCCTGACGGCGGGTCAGGTGCATTTTGTTGAAAATATGATAGTCGCTGCAGGAAACCAGCACGCCGGTTTCGGCGACGCCGGCCTGCTTGACCAGTTCAAAATCCTTTTCATTGGCCCGGATCCAGGTGGTGATCTCCGGGAATTTCAGGCCCGCGTCCTGGCACAGGTGCAGCGCTTTCTGGTCGTTTTCCGTGTAGAGGAAGAACTCGCTCTGGCGCACCATGCCCCTGGGTCCGCCCAGACGGCTCATGAGCTTGAACAGGTGCAGGATCTGTTCCGGGGTGAAGGGGCTGACGCTCTGCTGGCCGTCACGGAAGGTGGTATCGGTCATCCAGATTTCATCGGGCATCTGCATGGGAACATGACGGAGGTTGAAGGCAACCTTCGGTACATGGTCATAGTCGTAGATTTCCCGGTACAGGTTGGGTTCCGCCACGTCCTGCAGGTTGTAGCGGTACTTGGATTGCATCAGCAGGTTCACGGTGTTGTCAAAACTCAGCATACGCGATCACTCCGGTTTCTGTATACAATGCGCTCATTATAGTCTCAAAGTTTCGGAAACTCAAGCAAAGAACAAAAAGAACACCAAAATGATCAATTCCGGATCAGGATTCGGAATTGATCAAATTCATAATTCATAATTCACAATTCATAATTATTGATGACTATAAGCACTGTATTGTTCTGGTTGATGCAGGTATCCGGGATCAGACCGGTTCTCCATAGAATGGGATAAACACTCTGATCATTGTGAATTATGAATTATGAATTATGAATTACGAAACAGAAGAATTGAATCAATTCAATTCTTCTGTTTCGGGCTCCTTCGGGGCTTTTTCCCCGCTGCGAAGGAACAGGTAGAACACGGCTACGGAGCAGCCCATGTATACGCTGATGGCCAGGCCGGCCAGCATCTGGACCAGCAGGGAAAGGGTGCCGGTGAAGAGGGAGGAAAGCGTCATGGCCAGCAGGTGCCACAGCAGGAAACCGATCAGCAGGAAGAACAGATCCTTCTTTTTGTCCTTCATCAGTTCCTTGCTCTGCCGGATGCAGTCCAGGATCCGGGTCTGCGGTTCATCCGCCATGATGAACTCCGACAGGGCGTAACGCAGGGCGGCCATGCCGCCGGGAATAATAATCAGAAGCGTGACCGGCAGGGTCATGTTATAGCTGCGCTGCAGGGCGGCCAGCTGGGCGTTGATGTCTCCGGACTGATAAACCGGCAGCAGCAGGTATACGGACAGGGCAATCCCGGGAAGCATCCACAGCAGGATCTTCAGGATGACCAGCAGCTGCAGGGCGATCGCCCGGAAGAACTGATTCATCCGGCACAGTACGGTGCTGACCGGATCCTCCAGGCCGCGTACCCGGTTCATGAGCCACCGGTACATGCCCAGCGTGAGACACGGGGTGATCAGCCAGGCAAGCAGCTCCAGGCCGCGCATGGTCCAGAAAGCGGTGCTGCCCATGATGGAATCAATTTCCTTGAGCAGCTGCTGCTGGGGAATGAGTCCGTCCCGGGAGGAGGAGATCAGCACGCTTTGCAGCCGGCTGGCCAGGTCATTGCCGGTGAAGGCGGAAAAACCCTGCATCAGCAGCGTGGGAAGATTGACGATCAGCGCGATCAGCAGGGCTGTCTGCCAGTGGCCTTTCAGTACGGAACGGGCCTTCAGGCGGAATAGTCCGGAAGGGTAGAACATGGGAGAATCTCCTTCATAAAAGCAAAAGGGGATGCCTTGCGGCATCCCCTTCATGCATTGGTCAGTCTTTCAGGGCATTCAGGTCAACCTTGATGCCGGCTTCTTCCACCCACTGCGCTTTGGCGGTCTTATAAGCGTCATCCTGTTTCGCGGTGAGCAGAGCGGAGGAAATGGTTTCCTTTACGTCGTCCAGGGCCACAGGACCTTCAGCTTCATCGCCTTCATAGCGGATGATGTAGTATCCGTAGTCGTTTCCTTTTACTTTGCCGCTGTAATCTCCGGGCTTGGCCAGGGCCATGGCGGCTTCCACAAAGGCGGGGTCGAAGCCGGTCATATCGGCGGCAACGGCGTAGCCCTTTTCATTGTTCTTCATGCCGGGGTCTTCGTTCTTTTCATCCATCAGCTTCTGCCAGTCGGCGCCTTCGGCCAGCTGGGCCAGGATGGCGTCGGTGTCTTCATCGATGTTGGCGAAAGCTTTGTCAGTGGCGTCTTCCAGAGCCTTGGCGGCAGCCTGCACGGCTTTGTCAGCTTCGTCCAGTTCCTGCTTGGCGGCGGTCAGGGATTCTTCGGTCTTGGCCTTGTCTTCCTCGGTGATGCCTTCGGCGTCCAGGGTGGACTGGAGAGAATCAACCTTGGCCTGGGCGGTGGACAGGGCGGTGTTGGCTTCAGTCTGTGCGGTCTTGGCGCTGCTGATGGCGGTCTGGTCTTCTGCCTTGAACTTGACCAGGATCTGCTTCACGCGGCGGATGCCGGCGGGAGTGTAATACAGGGTGGAACCGCTGTTCGCGGCGGAAGCCCAGGAACCGGCATTTTCAGCATAGGAAGTTTTGTTGGCTTCCACTTTGCTGTCATAGTCAACCTGGATTTCTTCGTCGGAAACTGTGATATCCTTTACGGCATAATCCTTCAGTTTCTTGTCGATCTCGTTCTTTTTCGCGACTTCGGTCAGCGTATCAATGTTGATATTCTGCTCGGCCAGCAGATCTTCGACGAACTTGGCGACTTCTTCCTCGCTCTTGCCTTCCAGCGCGCTCTGGTTCAGGAGTTCGGCATAGTTCTTATTGAGATCCAGTTCCTCCTGGGCGGCGGCTTTGACGGATTCAAGCTCTTCATCGGTCAGCTGATCCAGTCCCAGTTCCTTGGCCTTTGCGGTCAGGGCAAGGTCTTCTTTCAGGCCGTTAATAGCGGCGTCCTGAGCCATGGAGATAACGTTTTTATCTGTGGTATCAACCCTCTGGCCATAATACATATACATGTTGGAAGCGTACTGTGCCAGATAATTTTCGATCTGGGATTTAACTTCCTTTTTTGTGATGACCTGGTCACCCATCCGGATGATTTCGGTGGCGTCATCCACGGCCTGGTCTTTGACAATCAGGTTACAGCCGCTCAGCAGCAGGACAGCGGCCATCATGAGTGCAAGAAGAGCTTTTTTACGCATAGGAATCTCTCCGTTCATATCTAGTCTTTGGGAACACTTCCAATATTATAACAAAGCGGACAGGTGCAGGCAAGCGAAAAAACGGGGATAAGGAAAAAATACAGCAAAGAACCTGAAAGGTTTTCATGTGTTGTGTTTTGTGATATAATCACATATATATTCTGCCATTCGTTAAAATTGAAAGGAGAAACACCATGAAGAAAATCACAGCCCTTTTGCTGGCACTGTGCATGCTGCTGGCGATCACTCCTGTTCTGTCCGAGGACAGCCCTGCCGGAAACTGGTATATGTCCCTGGCGGATGTTACGCTTGGATACATCCTGCTCAATGAAGACGGTTCGGCCGTTGTGAATATAGCGTCCCAGGAAGACATGCAGGGAACCTGGACGGGTGACGGGGAAACCGTGACCATCACCATCAACGGTGAAGGCCTGGATTTCGCCTATGACGGCGCTTCCCTCAGCAGCTCTCAGTTCCCGCTTGCCCTGACCCGGGAAGAGGGAAAACTGCCCATGACGCTGATCGCCAGCGTGATGAACGGTGAGGAATATACCCTGCCGGAAGGCGTGACCGATCTGGAAGTAATGTCCATTGCCATGAACTTCATGGCTGAGTACACAAAGATCGTACAGAACATGGGCGGCGAAAGCAGCATCGGAGGGACCGACGGCGGCGCGGCGCTTTCCAGATCCGCCAAAGCAACCGTCCTGAAGGAAAACTTCAAGATTGTGGAGAGCTACAGCGGCTATAACGGACTGTACATCGCCAAGATCAAGAACGAAACGGAATCCCCCATGTTTGTGACGGACGGCAGCATGCAGCTGACGGACAAGGACGGCAAGACCGTGGGCGAAGCCAAATACATGTATCCCACCGGATCCCAGTACCTGGAGCCAGGTGAAGTCACCTTCGTTGCCATGCAGGCGGATCTGGAAGAGGACATTGAAGTCAACGTGGCAAAGCATGTGGATACCAAATTCGATTCCTATCAGGATACCGACTTTGCCGTGACCGTGGAAAACCCCACCTACGTTAAGGGCACCGGCGAATATGACAACGACACCATGCGGGTGACCGTGGTCAACGATTCCGATGAACCCCTGGCCGGGATCCAGGCAGTGCTCGTGCTGGAAGACGCGGACGGCAACCTGCTGTTCATCACCACTGAGTCCCTGTACCGCTATGAACTGGGACCGCACAGCTCCCTGACCCTGGTTTCCTCCGTGGACAACAAGATCCGCGATTACTGCACAAAGAACGGCATTGAGCCGACCACCGTGGAAGCCTATGCCTGGGTTGAAAACAGAAGCTGGTAAGCAATCTGAACAATCAGGGATAAAAAGAAATTGCCGTGCTCACAGTGAGCACGGCATTTCTTTTATCTTTCAGAATCAGGCGGCGGGTTCTTCTGCGGCAGCCTTGACGAAATACATGGTGGCGCTTGTATCGCCCATAATGGCGGTCAGGGACAGCATACCGTCTTCCAGCATTTCCAGTTTGAGCCCGTAAGAGGTTTCGCCCAAAGAAACGGACAAGCTGAGGGCACCGTCGGCGAAGGTCAGCGGCAGGGCGTTCGTTCCGAATACCTGGGCCAGGCTGCTTTCACCGGTAAATTTCATGGTGCTGTTTTCAACCACCAGGCCGGGGAGCGCCTGGCCAGCCAGGGAAGCGTCCACAAGCGTGCCGTTATATCCGATGTACGCGATGTCCCATGTGCCGTCAAAATCTTCCGCGGCGGCGGCCGTGTTCACTTCCGCAATCTCGATGGCTTTGGGCATCTCGCGGGTGAAAACCATGGTCATATCTTCATCGCCCAGCGTGATTTTGCCGTCGGCGTAGGTGCCTTCGGCGGGAGAATCTTCGATGGTCACGGTGATCTTTTCACCGTCGAGAACCCAGGAACCGGCAGCAGCATTTTCACTGCCGGGCATGGTCATTTCCGCGGTACCGTCTTCGGCCAGGTTCAGGACCATCGTCATGCCGCCAAGGGAGGCGTACCATTCGCCTGCGACGCCTTCTTCCGCCACTGCGGGAATCATCATGCATGCCATGCACACAGCCAGGATCAGAGAGAACAGTTTCTTCATCAGTTCATCGCTCCTTTGTCTTTTCTTTCATCTGTCGCACTCATTATGCGAAAAAGTCTTTTCTATCCTACCATATGTTGGAAGATATTGCAAAAAGGAGCGACGGGAGCATTGGAGCGAATTGATTGACTTGATGCTTCAGATGGGATTTCTCAGGGAATCAAATCTTTCTTTCAGGATGTCTCTTGCACATTGATCAGCCTCTGGCTGCGACCGATTGCAGACCAGAAGATAATATCCCGCATTGAAGCAGTTCTGAGCTTTGGCTTTTTTATCCAGATCATACAGATACCTGGCTTTGTAGAGCAGCAGTTCCGGTTGCTTGGAGGAACATTCATATTTGTTGAGCAAGGCGATGGAATCATCCAGGAGTTTGAGGTTTCTTTCAACATCATCCTTGAAGAACTCACATATATTAAAGGTTGTCAGGGCAAATAGTTTAATATCGAACCGCCGGTTTCTGTTGGCTATATAGCGGTTTTCAACAAAACGAAGCTTTGCGCATTCATGCAGAAATTCAAAATGTTTTCTGCCTTCGGATAGTTGCCCATTCCGGCATAGGGCAACAGCTTTTGCTGTGAGAAGACATAGATCCTCATTCGTAAGAGTGGAGGATGGCTCCTGATCGATATCATTGAGGCCGGATACTTCGAGTCCTTTAGAAGCATAATATATGGACTTTTCATAATCTTTAGGGATGTTTGCAAAATAAACGGCGTATGCCTGCATGATGTGCTGGTATGGAATGCCATGGGAAAACCCGGGTAAATCGGCATACTGGCGGGCTGTCTGATACAGAAGGTTATCTTCCCGGGAATGGATGAAGTCATCAAGCTGCTCGATTTTCAGATGTGTGTCAAAATCATGATGATCAATGATCAGTGCGTATACGTCAAAAAGGTTGATGTCCATTTTGCGGGAAAAAGCATGGATCATATGTAGAGTGGGGATCTTTTTTCTTTTTTCAATCTGACCGATATATTCCCTGGAACAGATACCATCTGCAAGTTGTTCCTGGGAAAACCCTTCTTTTTTTCGATGGTATAAAAGTGCCTCGCCAAAGCTTTGGAATTCATCATTTTCCGTCATTTGTACTATTCCGCCTTTTATTATGTGAACTATTGTTCTCTTGTTATTCTGTTCTGCACCCCATATGATTTATACAACAGCATTTCAGTGCACCATCAATGAACTGAAGGCAGTTCAGGATAGGAAAATGAAATACTGTGGGCAAAACAGGCATCCATAAAGAAAACGTTATCAGGAGGCAAAAACTTTCAATGACCAGTAAAAAAAATGACAAAAAACCAATCTTAAGGAAATTCGCAATTGTTCTCGCTGTAGTATGTGTGCTGGCAAGCACCATGCCGCAGGTTTGTAAGGCTGATAGCGATGGGGGAGATAATCATATCGGATCGACGATGGTATGGCCTATTAAACCGCCTAAGCCTGGAAAAAAATAAAAACTTATCTAGCCAGTAGATTACAGATCTCTGCATGTTCGGAAATCGCGAGCCGGATGTGTGAAGATAAAAAATCTGTATCCTATATTCCTTTGAGCTCGTGGAATGAAAAGGACAGAAAAAAAGAAAGGGATTCATATGAAAAAGAACAAAATCGTAGCTATGGGTCTGGCTGCGCTGATGGCATTGAGTGCCGGTTCTGCGAGTGCTCTTGGAGACAGGATTGCATATCTGAATCAAAAAGCTATTCCTGCCAGACAGACGTTAACAGTATCTGTGTCGGAGAGCAGAACTAAACTCAATAAGAAACCTGGTGTTCTGTATGTCCGGCATTATCTGTGGAGTGACATTGCAGGATACTATGGTGCAAGCCATCATACCAATTACTTCCAGGCAAAACCGCAGGGTAATACAAATACCAGATATGGTGGAGACTGGATGGCTCCTGATTCTGCAAACTATATCAGAAGTAATAGTATTAAAAAACCGAATTCTTTTGAAGTGGCAGCTCGTGCTAATACTAAGTATGCTGATGATGGCTTTGCGACTATCAAAATCAGCGGATATATGGATCCGGATGCCTAAATGAATAGCAAGGCCACCAATAATCGTATTGATGGCCTTGTTCTTATTTTCGGTATTAAGGGGGCGTCGAGATGAGAGCAACTCGCAATCAATTGTTTGGAATCATAATACATTTAATTATCATATCTCTTTTACTGCCCGCTCAAGCGTATAATTCATATACCAGCATCTTGGAAATGCGGGATAATATCCCATCGACCTGGACAGAAAACCTGAAGGGTGGCAAGAAGGACTTTGACTGCGCTGTGGATGCATTCATTGTAGTACCGGATGTAGAGCGTTTTCCGATTCTTTCGGTTGGTTATCAGGGTATGATACCGGGATTGGAAGAAACGGGATATAGTATTGAGAAAAATACAGAGCAAGAGACAGTGGTTGAAAAAGAACCTGATGACGCGACAGAGTATACAGGATCATCCAAGATATCTGTCTTTTACGAAGACTCAATGACAGCTGAAACGATTGCAAGTATTGAGGATAAAGCAGAAGAGCTTCTTCAGAAAGTTTGGGACATGAATGGAACGAGTCTTGAGAAACTTGGTATTACTGTGTATCGAACTGAAGATGAAGCATATCAAGCAACTTCTGTTGAGTACTGTCCGGTATATAACGGAATAGCATATTTGAAGTGCCCTCAGTCATTGGTTGGTGTTAAGAATTATGTTGAACGGCCTTTTAATTATGTGGATGCCTTTTGGCAGGAGGATGGGTATGAAGCGGCTATATTTCATATTCCAAGCCTAATCGGAGAATCCTTGCCGGATGTTCCTCTTTTGCCTTTTGCAGATATTCAGGAAATAATACGTCAGCGCATACATGAGGGATATGCACAAAGTGTGGATGAAATCCGACTGGGATATATGTGTTGTAACAATCCTGAACAACCAGGAGAGAATTTTTACCTGACACCAGCTTGGGTGGTTTGTGGTGTAATGAATTCAGACCCCAATTTGCCGTTTTATCCGGATGATTATACTCCGGCACAGCGATATAGATCGTCAAAAATAACAATTAACGCACAGACGGGTGAAATAATAGATATTAACAGCCATAGTAAAGAAACCTTCGATGCTCATATTCTGACATGGGATGACGTGAAGAAATGATTATGAATAGCTGGACAGGATTGGCAGAGAACCGTTATATGAAGTTCAATAAAGGCATAAAACGCTATGTAAAAATGCTGGCATTTGTGCTGATGCTTTCCGCAGCATTCTCAGCCCAGGCAGGTAGTTCATATATCGACATCCAGGAGATGCGGGACAATGTCCCTTCCAACTGGACAGAAAGCCTGAAGGGTGGAAAGAAGAACTTCGACTGTACGATTGATGCCCCCATTGTAGTACCTGAAGTGGAACGCTTTCCAATCCTTCTGGTTGATTTTCAAGGGATAATACCGGGTCTGGAGGCAAAAGGTTATCATGTTGAAGATAATACAGAGCATGAAGCACTGATAGAAAGCCGTCCCAGTGTGACGGTTGAAACGAACACAGGATCATCCGGAATCAGCGAGTATCATGAAGACTTAATGACGTCTGAAATGATTGCTGAAGCGGAAGAAAAGGCGCAGGATGTTCTCCGGAAGATCTGGGATATGAATGGGACGAGCCTTGAAAAGCTTGGTGTTACCAAGTATCGAACTGAAGACACAGAGTATCGGATGACCTCGGTACTGTATTGCCCAACATATAACGGGATAGCATATTTGCTGTGTCCTCAATCGCAGGTGGGAACTAAAGGATGTGCTGAAAGGCCGTTTAACTATGTGGATGCTTTTTGGCGGGAAGACGTTGAATTTGAAGGAGCCCATATTTGCATGTCCCGGTTGGTGGGAGAGTACTTGCCGGATGTGCCGCTCCTGCCGTTTGAACGGATTCAGGATGTCATCCGCCAGCGCATACAGGAAGGGTATGTACAAAGTATCTGTGAGATCCGGCTGGGATATATCTGCAGTAATGATCCGGAGCATCCGGGAGAGAATTTCTTCCTGACTCCGGCCTGGGTGGTTTGCGGAGTGATGAATTCACATCCCAATATACCGTTCTATCCGGATGATTATCTGCCTGCACAGCGATACTTGGATTCAAAACTTGCTATTAATGCTCAAACAGGTGAAATAGTAGAGTTAAACAGTCATAGTAAGGAAACTTTCGAAGCTCATATCCTGACGTGGGAGGACGTTAAATAAATGATCAGGCAGGAACTTGGACGCATTTTCAGGCAGAGCAATCTGTATATTGCTTTAGCGGCTTTTTTGCTTTGCCTGTCCGGTGCGTCCGCACAGATGTGGATTATCCGAAGCGCTGAAGGCGACGCCGCGTTGATGAGCGCTATGCAGCTTTGCTTTACCCCCGTTTTTTTTGGGGGAAGTATTCTCCTCGTGCCGTTCTGCGCGGCAATCTCCTGTTCACAGGCACAGGTGGATGAAATCACCGGCGGAAATATCCGGTTCAGGGTTTTGCGGTGCGGTTTTATGCGCTATTCGGCAGGGAAACTGCTTTCTGCAATGCTTGCCGGTTTTGTGGCGCTGGGCGGCGCTTTCGCGATCCACGCATTGATCTGGCATATCGTGGGCGGACCCTATGATCCGGTGGGACGGCCTGACGTAACGGTCGATTTCTATGAGGGAACCATCTACCATACATATATTCAGCAGCCTTGGGCATACGGCGCCTATCTTCACGCGACAATCGGCTTTGGAATTACCGGCGCACTGTGGGCTGTTATCAGCATGCTTTGTGCTGTCCTGATGGCGGATACAGTGCTGGCAACGACCATGCCGGTCGTGCTGTATTATCTGTGGAAAAGCAATTTCACCCGTTACATGTTTGGCTTCTCACTGCCGGACTTTACGGGTTTATATAATGACGGCGTTCTGTGGAACGAATACTGGGAGACCCTGCTTATACATCTTGGCCTTCTGATCATCACTGCTGCCGCTTATGTTTTTGTTCTGAAAAGGAGGGTCAGGAATGGGTAAACTGTTTCACCGGAGCGTCGGGACGCTGATCTCGGGATTAAGCAACCTTGACAACTGGGTTCATTCACCGAGAACTTATCTGATGATGATTGCGGTGTTCCTGATTTGCTTTACGGATGTTTCCAGGGACTTTTTCGCGATCAAGATGGCCGCAGGCTCCGAGTCGGCTGTTAACCTGGGAGAGGAGCTTTTCCTGCAAAGCTACCGCGGATTCAACCTGCAGCTCAGTACAATGACTTTCCTGGTTATGATGAGCACCTTTCCCAAGCGGGCGACTTTCCAGGAATACTGCATGCTTCGCTCCAACAGAAGCAGGTGGTTTCATGGGCAGATTGTCTATGCTTTCCTGATGTCTGCTTTGTACGTCATACTGATCATCCTGTTTACTGTGCTTTTTTCGGTATTCCGATGCCCGGCAGGAACAGCCTGGGGAGATTTCTTCACCTCCGGGGAAGCGGAGATGAGCCTCATCTGGATTCCCCATGATTTCCTCAACAAGACGGGACCGCTTACTGCCGCGTTCCAGTTATGCATTCCGATTCTCCTGTGTTGGTTTACGATCTGCATGATACTCATGTTGTCTAACCTGTTGAATCATCCTGGTGCAGGACTGGCGGTTGTGGGAATGCTGATCATCTTCGACTACATTTTTATCCAGGCGGACGTTCCCTTTAGCCCGCTGCATTATGCCTGTGGCTCCCATATGTATGAAACGGATTATATATCCGGTGAAACAACGAACATGCTGCTGTTCTATCTGATTGTCAACGCGATACTGTATATCCTGATGCGTGTCCGGCTGTCCAGAATGGATATTTCAGCGGAAATGATTCAGGAATAAACAAATAACAGAGACGGGGTAAGAGAATATGATCCGGATAGAAAAACTTACAAAGGTATTCAAGAAACAGACTGTGTTGAAAGACATAACCGTGGACCTTGATGAAGGTACGATTTACGGACTGGTCGGACCGAACGGCTGCGGAAAAACAACGCTGATGCGCTGCATTTGCGGTTTCACCCTGCCCACAAACGGAAGGGTGACCGTGAACGGGAAGCGGATCGGCAAGGATTGTGATTTTGCGCCTTCCACGGGTGTGATTATTGAAACGCCCGGTTTCCTCGGCCATTTCAACGGAAAACGAAATCTTGAGATGCTGGCGGCTATCTCCGGGAAGGCGGATAAGACACGAGTGACGGAGGTTATCCGGATGGTGGGGCTGGATCCGGTAGACAGGAAGCCGGTGGGAAAGTATTCACTGGGTATGCGTCAGCGCCTTGGCATTGCCCAGGCAATTATGGAAGATCCGTCTGTGCTGATCCTGGATGAGCCTTTTAACGGGCTAGATGCCGATGGCGTGGCGGAAGTGCATAAGCTGCTGCAGAGCCTGAAGAACCAGGGGAAATGCATCCTGCTGGCCAGCCACAGCGCCAGCGACATAGCGCAGGCCTGTGATATTGTCTGGCAGATGAAGGATGGCCAGCTGCAGAGGATGTGATACCGGATGAAGTGTCGCGGAATCAGATTTTGTTTAATGCTTTTTGCATTTATGTCGGTGTTTTCATTTCTGTTGCCGGCACAGGCAGACAATTCATATATCAGCATTCAGGAGTTGCGGGAGAAAACGCCTTCCACATGGACAGAAACCCTGAAAGGCGGAAAGAAGAAGTTCGACTGCACTGTTGACGCTCCTATTGTGGTGCCGGAAGTGGAACAATTTCCAATCCTAGAGATTAGTTATCAGGGAATAGTACCGGGATTGGAAGAGACAGGGTTTTATATCGAAGACAACACAGAGTATGGGATGATGGTTGTCAGCACATCGGAAGATGTAAGCAAGGGTATTGATTATAAAAATGAGATCGTTTTGCGCAATGATTCATTAAGTGAGCAAGAGATAAACCGAGCGGATGAGAAGGCAAGAGCCATATTAAGCAAAATATGGGATATGAACAGAACAAATCTGGAAATGCTTGGTATAACTGAATATAAGGCAACAAAAAATGACTACGTTCATATATTGGTCGATTTCTGTCCGACATATGACGGTATTGCTTATTTGACATATCCGAATCCGGCAAATGTTATCAAAGATTATACTATTCCACCGCTGAACACGGCATATGTATTCTGGCGTGAAGATATAGAATATGAAGGCGCATTTGTTTATGTACCGCGATTGATTGGGGAATATGTGCAGGATGTCCCACTTTTACCGTTTTCGGAAATTCAGGATATTATATGTCAACGGATGCAGGAGGGATATATACAGAGTATTTGTGAAATCAGGCTGGGATATATCAGCGGTAACAATCCCGAATGTCCTGACAAGGACTTTTATCTGACACCTGCATGGGTTGTTTGCGGGGTTATCAATCCGGAACCCAATATACCTTTTTATCCTGATGAATACCATCATGAATCAAGATATCGATCTTCTTTAGTTATTAATGCCCAAACGGGAGAAGTTGTAGATTTTAACAGCCGTAGCAAGGAAGCGTTTGAAGCCCACATCCTGACATGGGAAGACGTTCGATAAAGGAGTAATAAATGAGATCTAACGGAAAACGCTTTTATCTGATGATCCTAGCTGTTGTAGTGGCTCTTTCTGCTGCTGTGTCAGCACAGGCAGACAATTCATATATCAGCATTCAGGAGATGAAGGACAACGTCCCTTCCACCTGGACAGAGAATTTAAAGGGCGGAAAGGAAAACTTTGAATGCACGATTGATGCGGCTGTTGTAGTGCCTGAGGTGGAGCGCTTTCCAATTCTCAAAATAACCTACCAGGGAAAAATCCCGGATCTGGAAAAAACCGGTTATTGTATTGAGGAGAATACGGAACAAGCTCTGTTTGTTAAGAACAGGCAGGATGAAAAAGCTGGAGATTCAGATCATTTTGATTTTTATTCTACAAATGAAGATGCTTTGGATGAAGAAACAATCAAACTGGCTGAAGAAAAAGCAAGAAAAATCCTCAGTAAAGTATGGAATTTGAATGGAACGGTGTTGGAGAAGATTGGCACCTATGTGAAGCAAGATGCCTATTCATCGTTCAAGTTAGTAGAGGTAGACTTTTGTCCGATATATAACGGCATTGCGTATTTGGAACGGCCTGGTTCTTTCAGCATTATAAAAAATCGTACTGAACCGCCGAATAATCTGATATATGCTTTCTGGCGTGAAGATGAGGAATATGAAGGCGCTCATATTGAGATTCCCCGATTGATTGGAGAATGCATAGAAGATGTACCTCTCTTGCCTTTTGAAAACATTCAGGAAGTAATTCGTCAACGAATACAGGAAGGGTATATACAGAGTATCTGTGAAATCCGGTTGGGATATATCAGTGCAAACAGTCCGGATCATCCGGGAGAAGAATTTTTCCTCACCCCGGCTTGGGTCGTTTGTGGAGTGATGAATTCATATCCAAATATTCCATTTTATCCGGAAAACTATTCTCCGGAACAGAGATATATAGCTTCTGAACTTGTTATTAATGCCCAGACCGGTGAGATAGTTGATTTTACGAGCCACAGCAAAGAAACCTTCGATGCCCATATTCTAACGTGGGAAGATGTGCGTTAATGGATGTAAAAGAAAACAGACAATGATCATGTCCTGTTATACGAACAATAAGAAAAACCTCTCTTCCCGGACTAATTGGGGAAGAGAGGTTTTAGCCATATATGAAGCAGTTACTGCCATGCGCTCAGATCCGGACAGATGATCCGGCCGGGTTCTGTACTTTCCGGGTCATACAGCTTGCCGGTCTGTGCGTTGATAATCAGCGGCCGGTAAAAACCGTTGTTGCCGTCAAACGTCAGTTCACTGTCATTGACTCCGTATTCTTTTTCCGCCAGCGGACCGTCAGGGATATACTCGCACCAGACTACCCAGCTGGGAACCAGAGCAAAATCGTCCATATTCCCTGTTTTGAACTGCGCGTATCCCAGAGTTACACTGTTGATCCAACGGACATAACCCTTGTTGATCAGGTCTTCCACCTGGCTTTTCACCGCGTCAAAGGGTACCAGCGGCATATCCTGGCAAAGCTGCTCTGTTTCCGCATAGAGATGTGCCACAATAGTCCAGGAATCTTCACTGTATACCGAGCTGCGCACAAGGCCCTGGTCAACGTCCCTCCGGACCAGAATATACATATAGGGAGCATCCTTTTTATCAAGGATCTCGCCCCACCGTTGGTCAAAGGGATCAGTGTACGCTGCACTGATACTGGCCATCAGCGGAATTCCATGGAAGCACTGCCTCATGTTCAGATGATAATATCCTTTTTCGTCGATAGTTTTTTTATTCCGTTTCCAGCGGGTCCCTCCGTTTAGCCACACAGTATCCAGATTGATCTCTACATCCGGAAATACTTCTTTCAGGTGGGTACGGACTACCTCCGTGGCTTCCTGCACGGTCATGGGATTGTTCTCGGCATAGGCTTGGTCCGGATCAAACCGGATCAGATCGCTATCATCCGCCGTAACTTTTTCCCAGCTCTCTTTGTTCTTTTTTGTGCCGCCACGGAGAGGCCACTTATGCTCCAGATAAAGCGTGTGACTTTTTTTGCTTTTGAAACTGTAATAGTGCTTGTTGTCCTCCTTATCTGCCTTCTCGTACTCTGCGGCCAATTCACTCCTCAGCGGATCTTCCAGCGCCGGAGCCCACTGGACCTTGAGCGCCGGAGCGGTTTCAACTTCTGGAATAATGATTTCCACGTCAACTTCGATTGTCCGGCCGTAGGCTTCATAGGTCTGCTTCCAGCGGGGTGAAGTGACTCCCGTTAATTCTTTGATGGAGAATGTCTCTGCTTCAGCCATTGCGGCGGAAGCACATAGTGTACTGAATATTATGGCAAGCAGAAAACTGCATATTCTTTTCATTGGTTGTCCTCCTGCGATACGATACTTTGCGGTGTTATTGCCATGCACTGAGATCCGGGCACTTGGTTCGCCCGGGTACGGTGCTTTCCGGGTCGAATATTCCTCCGGTCAGCGCGTTGATAACCAGCGGCCGGTAATAGTCGCTGTTTTCAAACATCAGCTCGCTGTCGTTGATTCCATATTTCTTTTCAGACTGAGCTCCGCCTTTATGATACTCGCACCAAACAACCCAGCAGGGAATCAGGACAAACTCCCGGTCGTTGTCGGTTTCAAAATGCACGTAGCCCAGGGTCACGCTGTTGATCCAACGGACGTAACCGCTGGTGATCAGGTTTTCCACCTGGCTCTTCACCGCGTCAAAGGGTACAAGGGGAACATCCTGGCAGAGCGGTTCTTTTTCCTCATAGAGATGTGAGGTGAAATACCAGGAATCCTCACTGAATACCATACCGTCCACTACGCCGTGGAACATGTTCCAGCGACGGTTCCGGTTTTCTTGATTGTTCCAGTCCCACAACTGGTCATTGGGATCTGTGTATGTGTCATAGATGCTTGCCATGTATGGAATTCCATGAAAGCATTGTGTCAGGTGTAAGGAATAAAAGCCTTTGTCATACACCGTTTTTTTGTTTCTTCTCCAGAAGGTCTTTCCGTACAGGACCACGGTATCCAGCCGGAGCTCCACATCCGGCAAAACTTCCTTCAGGTGGGTGCGGATGATTTCTGTGGCTTCCCTCACGGTCATGGGATTGTTCTCAGCGCAGGCTTCGTCCGGATCATAGTTAATCAGGTCACGGCAAGTCGTGGTAACGCTGTCCAGATTATCTTTTTTCTTGCTGGTACCCCACAGGATGGGGAACTTATGCTGTAGACGGACAGTGATGAAGTCAGTGGATTCAAAATAGTAATAGTGCTTTTTGTCCTGCTTGTCGGCCTTTTCATATTTTTCAGCCAGTTCGCTCCTCAGCGGATCTTCCAGCACCGGTGCCCGGCAGACTTTAAGTACAGGGGCAGTCTCGGTCTCCGGAATCGTGATATCTACGTCAACGTCAATTGTCCGGCCATAAGCTTCATAGGTCTGCTTCCAGCGGGGTGAAGTGACTCCCGGTAATTCTTTGATGGAGAATGTCTCAGCTTCAGCCATAGCGGTGGAAGCACAAAGTGCGCTGAACAATATGGCAAGCAGTAAACTGCATATTCTTTTCATCTTTTTTTCCTCCGAAGCTTCCGCTTTACTTCGCAGAACGAACCAGGACTGCTTCGCTCATATCCGCAGGTTCATCCTCGTTATAAACCGGTGCCAGCCAGAGCTCGTCGGGAAGATCCTCCCGGAAGATGTACAGGAATTGTGCGAATTCCTGGTCGCTTGTTTCAAGCCCGGATCCTTCGATGTCGATCGGTTTTCCCTCGCTGTCCACCAGCTGCAGGCTGCACAGCCATGATTCGAATGAAGAACCACCGTATTTGTAGTCATCACTTTCCGCCATGTATTTGGCCAGGGCTTCCGGATCAGCTTTTGTTTCCACTGTGATGTAGATCATCAGGGGAGAGAAGGCTGATTCAGAAACTTTTACTGTTCCTTCCGGCAACACGGTTTCCCGCTCCGGATGGTAGGTTTTCACATGAGACTGGATATCCGGCACGTTGTAGGTGAAGCTGAAGGGCTCTCCGCCTATGGGGAAACTGATTTCCAACGGGCTGTCGAAAACGACGCCGTTATTGTTCACCCGCCAGACCAGGCCGCAGATGACTTCGCCGGGATTCTTTGTGCCCTGTATCCATTCTTCTGACATTTCCGGCGCGTTCACACTCTGTCCGTTGATCCAGATGGAGTCGCTGTTTCGTGATACATTGTGCTCGGTTATCGTCTTGCAGATTTCTTCTTCGCCCCAGCCGTATACGGGCTGATCGGGATCGCCGCCCTGTTCTTCCAGCAGGTAAGCCGGGATATTGTCTCCGTATCGATCCCTGAGGGTAACCCCGAAGGGCTTATCCACGTCCAGAAAGTGATAACTGTACTGCAGCAGCAGGATCCGTCCGTCATAGCCCACTTCGTCTATGTTGATGATTGTGTTGTTCCGGGTTTCCTGGTATACATCCCGCTGCATGAATTCGTCCGCCCTTACCGGGGCGCTGCCCGTCAGGACGCTGATTGCTTCAAAGATATGCCACTGGGTCGCAGCCAGGGCGATGGCGCCGAGCAACAGGACGATGACCAGCGCGATGACCAGGGTACGGCGGCTGAACCGTCCGGCGGTCCGGATGGCCTGCTTTGTACTTTCTTTCATTTGAGCCTCCTGCGTTATGATATCCTCCAGCGTCTTTTCAACGCGGAGATGGAAGTGTTCGGGAACGTCAGGAGCCGCGGAGATGAATTGCTTTCTGAATTCGTTGTTGGTCATTCTTCCATCCCTCCTTCCATGAGGAGAGTTTTGCCGAGCTGTTTCCGTGCGACCCTCATACGGGTTTTGACCGTGCCGGGCGGCAGGCCCAGCGCATCAGCCAGCTCCTGTATGGAATAGCCGTCCGCGTAATGAAGCGTAATAAGCAGGCTGTATTCAGGTTTCAGTTTCCGGACAGCCTCCATGACCGGAGCCTCCGGTACAGGAGGTTCCGTTGCTTCCGCGGCAGCGTCTTCCAGGGGACTGAAGCTCCATTTTTTGCGCGTGCGCAGCAGATCCTTGCACTGGTTGGTGAGAATCCGGGCCATCCACGGTCTGAAAAGTTTCAGGTCCCGCAGGCTTTCCCGTCTCTCCCAGGCTTTGATCAATGCATCCTGTACCGCATCCTCGGCGTCGGCATTATTGCCCATGTAGGACCAGGCGATGCGGTATAACAGCTTTTCAATCCGCCTGACTTCCGCTTGAAACATCAAAGCATCCACGACATTGTTCCCCTTTGAATTCTTCGTTTTGCGCGTCCGCTTTCCGAAGACCCTCTGAACAGCGCTGATTACAGATTCCACCTATAAGACGAATGAGGAGGGAAAAAAGTTTTCATTCTGAAAACTTTTTTTCCCTCAATTAACAATTAACAATTAATAATTAACAATTCTATAGTCAAAAACCCTGTAAGGAATCACAGTATATGTCCAAATAAAAAATGACCGCTCTCCATTGGAGAACGGATGTTGGTGAAGTAAAATAATTGTTAATTGTTCATTGTTAATTATTCATTATCATTGGGTGCTGAACTGCGTTCAGTACCCAATGATCAGCCCTTCTCTTTCCGCGTAGAAGCTGTCCAGTCCCCGTGTGGCCTGTACCAGCACTTCAATGCCGGCATGGGCGGCTTCCAGCGCCTTCTTCAGGGCCTCGGCGTCCTTCAGGTTCTGGCAGTGGCTGATGACGATCTGCTTTCCGGCGATGCCGACCTTGCCGATCTCCTCCACCAGGAAGCGGATCATGCCCTTGCTGCCCCGGGCCTTGCCGCGGATCTCGATTTCTCCCTTGTCGCTGCCCGCGCCGATGCCCCAGAAACCCAGGTGGCCGGCGATGAAGCCGATCAGGCGGCCGACCCGGCCGGACTTGATCAGGTTATGATAGGAGGAAAGGGCGAAGCAGGTATGGATCCTGTCCGCGGTTTCGTTCAGGTCTTTTTCAATCTCCTCAATGGATTTGCCCTCGAGGATCAGGTCCCGGGCGCGCCAGATCAGCATGGCTTCTTCCGGACCGGTGGCCCGGGAGTCAATGATGATGATCTGCTTGTCCGGTTCATCCTCCAGCAGCATATCCCGGCCGAGGCAGGCGCTGTTGTAGCAGCCGGACAGGGCGCCGGAAATCGTGAAGGCGATCACGGGGCCGGGAGCAGAAAACTTTTCCCGCCAGATTTCCGGGGAAGGGCAGGCCGTCTGGGCCATTTCGCTATGAGTCTCATTGGCCTCCAGCATATCGCTGACCGGCATGTTTTCATCATCCACAAATTCTTTGCCGCCGATCCGGATGGTGAACGGAATCGTGGCGAAGTCCATTTTTCCCTCTGTGCCCTCCAGCTCATACAGGTCACAGGCAGAGTCAGCAACCAGGTGCCACATTCAGGAACATCTCCCTTCAAATCATCACTGCTTGAATACCGGCACATCAAATTCCGGTGTTTCCGCGGAGGGCATGGAAGCAAAGTCAACGGGGCTGCCGTTGATATCCTTCACGGAAGTGTTGGGTGCGATTTTCTTCTCCTGCAACAGGAACAGCGGCTCCGCTGTTACCACCACATACTCTTCATAATCCGAATAGTCCCCGAAGGACAGGATCCACATCCGGGCGTTTTCCGGCAGCGGGCCGCCGGCCGGAGGCAGGTCGGTCATCGTAGCCAGGCGAAGCATGGAAGGCGCGGCGTCCGGATAGTCGCTGATGACGGTCATGGTGGCTTCTCCGGGATCGAAACTGTTGTTTATCAGCACTTCGAACTCTTCCGCGGACGCGGTCATCGGCAGGCTGCGGGCCTTGAAGGCCTCGCCGTCCGCACGGTAATCCAGAGACAGGGGCGTTCCTTCCGCGTCCAGCATGACGTTCAGCTCATAGCCGCCGTAGTCCGCGGAACGCCAGCCCAGGGAGCAGCTTTCCGTGTTTCCTTCCGGCGTGAAACTGACCACGCGGGTGAAGCCGGCGTTTTTATTGGAAAGGGTCCGGGTTTCGGAAATCAGGGTGCCGTCCTCCCGGAAGGAGTAAATGTTCTCCCCGGAGTTCCAGGAGGGGAACATGGAAACGTCCGCCCGCAGGGTCAGCTCGGCCCGGACAAAAGCCATGTCGCCGGACCAGGTGTTGTACTCTTCCACGAAGCGGCGTTTCTGGGCCGCGTCCGGGTAGATATAGGCGATGAAAACGCTGTATTCGTTTCCGGTTATTTCAACTTCGGCGCCGGAGGCGTTCTCCTGAGAGAAGATGACCTTCTCCGCGCCTTCCGAAAAATCCAGTTCGTTAATCTGCAGATTGGCGGCGGGCCGGTCCAGCGTCAGCTTCAGCTGAGTGCCTTCCGCGGAAAAACCGGTCACCCGCACGGGCTTTTCAAGGCCTTCGGGAAGGGTAATCTCCCCGGTGGAAGCCGGAACGGTTTTCATGCTTTCAAGCAGGACATATCCGCCCTTGGGGGCAGCCGCGTACGCGGAAGCCAGGAGGCAGACGGCCAGCATAAGGACACAAGCCAGAACCAGGGCACGTTTCATGATACGCAGCCCTCCTTTCACCGCTTTAAGCAAGCCGGATTACCTTTTATTATACACTTTCCCCTTGTTTGTTTGCAATGCATGAGGCCTTCGCGTCCGTCCTTTTTGTGCTTTTTCCTCCGGACAGGAAAACGGAGCGGCACGAAACCGCTCCGCATGGAAAACAAAGGGATCTTACAGGTTGACAAAGCTGACGTACTGTTCCCGGGGCGCCTTCGCCCGCTCGCACTTCAGCTCGTTGAGCATCAGGGCGGTCTGGCCGTCCGGCCCCTGCACCATTTTGCAGCGGGCAGTCAGCGTGAAGAAGGTCTTGTTGTCCGGCGTACGTTCGCCCTTGCAGACCCAGCCGCAGGGGGCGATGTCGTTGGAGCAGCAGGTCATGGCTTCCCGGGCAAAGTAGTAGAAGCCCTTCGGGAATTCCCGGCGGCGCCAGGCCTGGCCGATGATGGAAACCACCTTGCCGTCATAGCGTTCCGGATGCTCCATGCTGTCCACGTAGAACAGGCCGAACTGCTCATCCGTGATCCGGATGACATCCGCCTTCATATCATAGGGCAGGTCCTCGTCCGTGATGCCGTCGTCCACCGTGCCGTCCAGGTTTTCAAACATGATCGTAGCGCCGCTGTTCATGGCCCGCAGCTGCCGGCGCCAGGAGCTCTTGTTGAAGTTCTCCCCGCAGCGGTTCACATAGATCATGTCCGCGGTCTTCATCGGGTCGGTGAGGAGCTTGCGCATGTTGGTCATGTAGTTTTCGAAGGTGGTGGCGTCGGCCGTGGTGACCACCTGGGCCCAGTCCCACAGGCGGGGCAGGGTGATCTCATCCAGCTTTTCCAGGCCCCACATGGTGTTGTACTCCATGATGACGCAGGTCGGCTCGATCTCCCGGTCCAGGTCCGCCAGCTTCGCCGTGGTCAGCTCATCCTTGCTGTCCAGGTTCACCAGCACGCCCTTGTACTTCTCCAGGCTGTCATCGTCCCACTCGGTCTCGCCTTCCTCGCAGCACAGCACCAGCACCCGGCCGCCGTTGGTAAAACGGTCGTTGCCCAGGACCGTCAGGCCCAGGGTGGTCTTGCCGCTTTCAATGAAACCGGTGATCAGATATACCGGAACAAATCTCCTGATCATAAATGAAACAACTCCGTAATCGCTTGTTCGTTCAGGTCGGCGCCGATCACGCACAGGCGGCCGGTATAGTCCGCGCTGCCGTCGCGCATATCGATTTCGCCGGGCACATAGTCAAACTGGAACCAGCCGCCGGCCGCGTTCTGCAGGATACCCTTGGCCCGCAGCACCTTGCCGTATTCCTCTTCGTCGGACAGCTTCTCCAGCATGCCGCGGATCTCGTCCTGCTCATACCGCTGCGCGGTCTCAAGGCCGATGTTGCCGAACACTTCGTCCGCGTCATGGCCTTCGCCGTGATGGTGATGGTGATGATGCTCATGGTCGTGGCAGCCGCAGGTGCAGCCTTCACCGTGTTCATGATGGTGATGATGTTCATGCTCGTCGTCATCGTCATCATCGTCATCATCGTCGTCATGATCGTGATAGTGATGATGCTCGTGCTCGTCTTCATCATCATCGTCGTCATCATGATCGTGATGGTGGTGATGATGTTCGTGCTCGTCCTCATCATCGTCATCGTCGTCATCGTCCAGCGGGGCGAACCAGATGGGCTTGCCGTTTTCGATCACGTCCAGCATGAAGTCCGGCTCCATTTCATCCCAGGGGGTGGTGATGATCCGGGCGTCCGGATGGGCTTCGGCGATCAGCTGGCGGCTCTTTTCCACCCGGGCGGCGTCCAGCAGCTGGGTGCGGCTGAAGATGACCGTGGAGGCGCTCTTTACCTGGTCCAGGAAGAATTCGCCGAAGTTCTTCATATACATCCGGCACTTGCCGGCGTCCACCACGGTGGCGCTGCCGCCGGTCTCAATATCCGTGTGGCGTTCCTTGGCCTTTTCCACAGCGGCGAGGATCTCGCTCAGCTTGCCGACGCCGGTGGGCTCCACCAGGATCCGGTCCGGATGGTAGGTATCGATCAGCTGGTCCACCGCGGCCTGGAAATCCCCGGCCAGGGTGCAGCAGATGCAGCCCGCGTTCAGCTCGGTCACGGTAATGCCGGCGTCCTTCATGAAGCCGCCGTCGATACCGATCTCGCCGTATTCATTCTCCAGCAGTACGACCTTCTCGTTCCGGAGACGGCCGGTCAGCAGTTTTTTAATCAGTGTTGTCTTGCCGGCTCCCAGGAAGCCGGAGATCACATTTACCTTTACCATGAAACAGTTTCCTTCTTTCCTTACGATCGACGCCGCCTTTATCTGACGGCATACCTTTTATAGCGCTTGATCCCTTGTTTGTCAAATGTTTTCCTGCTCAGAAGGCAGGAATGGGCATCCCGGGACGTTTTTGGGATAATGCGTGACAAATATTGTGAAAGATGCTATAATACCTTACACAGTTACATGAGTATGTTCGATCAGTGACATAAACAGATTGCCTCCGGGCAGTCATTCGCTTCTTTCAATTGGGTATAACTAAGGAGGAAAGGCCGTGAAATCAGCCAATGTAACGGACTTCCGCAGGACAGCAGCGCTGGCGCTGCTGATAGCCCTGCTTGTGTCCGTTTGCGTGCCTGCCCCCGCAAAGGCAGCGGATCCCGCGGACGTGGATCTGATGCTGGCGGGCAGTGCCGTTTCGGCGATGGGCCTCACAGACGCGGCGGGAACGCTGATCCAGCCGCATAAGGCACCGGAACTGTTGGGCAGGGGCAACCCGGACGTGACAGGCATTGAGCCTGATTACCGGGGAACCGTGGGATATGTTGCCCTGCAGACCGGATGGGAGGTCAGCCGTTTCAACACCTTCACGGAAACGCCCTGGATGCTTCCGTTGTACGAGCAGGAGGGCACAAAGTGGAAGGTGGTCGGCGCCGTGGCGCACAAGACGCCGGTGCTGGTAACCGATCAGCAGATTAAGGAAGAAAGGGGACACAAATTCGGCGGCCACCTGCAGGTGATCCGGCTGGATACCTTTGAGGAAGCGTGGATTGACGTGATCCATTTTGTCACCGCGCCCTACTGGTCCATGAACCTGACGGACGCCGTGGGCTACGGATACTGCATTGCCGTGTACAACAACAATTCCGGCATTATGCCGACGGACCGGAAGGGCAACCGGGGTGAACTGCAGGAGGGAACCCGGGTGCTGATGTGCGAAAGGCGCACCGCCCGGTATGTGAGCCCCGACAAGAAGAACAATCCGCTGCCGGGCATTATCTTCCGGAGCGGGGAGAAAAAGGATTCCTATTACCGCACGTTCCTGTTCTTCAACGCAAACGACCTGACGCTGACCTACTGACAGGAAAGACTGAAAGATGACGGGCCCCGGCAGAAAATGCCGGGGCTCTTTTCATGCCTGCGGAAGACCCGGAAGAGAGGAGGCGGAGAATAAAAAGACAGTCAGTGGAAACTTGAAAAACAGTAGATTCGGGGTTTATCATTAGGATAGAGAAATATGTTCAGGGCTCCGGCGGCGACGCCGGGGCCCCTTTTTGCTGAGGAGGGAAGATATGCCGGAAACCACAACCCTGTGCGGACTGCGCCGGGAACTGACAAAGGATCTGTTCGAGGAGCTGGCGGCGCTGCAGTGCACCACAGAGGAAATCCTGGGCTACATCGGCACCACGGAGAAAAAGCTGGAAAGCTGGTGCCGGAAAACCTACCGCCGTCCGCTGGAAGTCATGATTCCCATGATCCGCAAGGACGGACTCATTGCCATCCGCCGGGCCAGCTTTGACCAGCTGAAGAAAAGCGCCACCATCATCTCCCAGCAGTATAACCGCTTTGTGCCCCAGGCCTGCGCGGATCCGCGGGAGGAGACGGAGAACGCCATCCGTCTGCTGACGGCCGCGGTGACGCCTTCTCCGGAGGCAATGCGGGAACTGTACGGGGAAGGTGAGGAGGAATGAGCTTTCAGTTCCGGCCCTTTTCCCGCAAACAGAACCGGCTGCTGAACTGGTGGCGGCCGGGATCCGGTTATGAGGACCGGCGCATTGTCCTGGCGGACGGCGCCATCCGCAGCGGGAAGACCGTGGCCATGATCCTTTCCTTCCTGCTGTGGAGCCTGACCTGCTTCAGCGGGAAGGACTTTATCCTGGCGGGCGTCACCTCCGGCGCCCTGGCGCGCAACGTGCTGGGCCCGATGCTTTCCATGCTGGAAACCCTGGGTATTGACTATGAATGGAAGCGCGGGGAATCCCGGGTGATCATCGGGGAGAACAGCTATTACCTGTTCGGCGCGGACAAGGACAACGCCCAGGACAAGCTGCAGGGCATGACGGCCGCCGGCGCCTACGCGGACGAGGCGGCCCTGTTTCCACGTTCCTTTATCGACCAGATGATCGGCCGCTGCTCCGTGGAGGGAAGCCGGATCTTCCTGAACTGCAACCCCAACGGCGCCTGGCACTACATCAAAACGGACTTTATTGACCGGGCGGAGGAGATCGGCCTGTACCGGCTGCACTTCACCATGGACGACAACCTGACCCTTTCCCCGGAAATCCGGCAGAGTTATGCCCGGAGTTTTTCCGGGGTTTTTTACCGCCAGTATATCCTGGGCGAGTGGGTCAGCGCCGAGGGCGCGGTATATCCCATGTGGGACGACCGGGAGAATACCTTCATCGAAGGAGAACGGGAAGCGGAGGCGCTGCCCTTCCGGGATATGCGCCGCTTCTGCGCCGTGGACTACGGCACGGTGAATCCCTGCGTGTTCCTGGATGTGCGGGACGACGGAAAAACCTTCTGGATTATGAAGGAATACTACTGGAATTCCGCGGTCCGAAGGCGGCAGAAAACGGACGCGGAGTACGCGGATGACCTGGCGGCGTTCCTGGATCATGACCGGAATACCCAGGTGATTGTGGATCCCAGCGCGGCCAGCTTTAAGGCAGAGCTCCGGAAGCGGGGTTACCGGGTGCTGGACGCGAAGAACGACGTGAGGGAAGGCATCGCCACCACGGCGGTATGCATCGGGAACCGGCGGATCCGGGTGGAACGGAATCGCTGCCCTTCCCTGCTGGGAGAGGTCCACAGCTATGTGTGGGACGAGAAAGCCCGGCAGAAAGGGGAGGAGCGGCCGGTGAAGGTGCATGATCACGCGATGGACGCGGTACGTTATTTATGTCATACGAAAACTTCCCGTTTTCGTATGACATAAATAACAATTAACAATAAATAATTAACAATGAACAATTATATAGTGTTTCCGCCTGCCGCTTTGGGAATGATGCGGTTCCGATTATGTTCCCGGTTGCACGCGACAAAGCAAAACAATTATGAATTATGAATTATGAATTGAACTCTCGCCGCCTCAGCGGCGCAGACGGCTATTCCAATAGCGCGGCGTTCCTCGGGGATGAGTCGCCGCTGCTCTCCTCCGGAACTTTTGTCCGTTCCGGCCTGACCTCGGATCCGGAGCTTCTGACGGCCATGTACCGGGAATCCTGGCTGACCAAGCGGATCATCGACACCCCGTCGGAGGATATGACCCGGGCCTGGTACCGGCTCTCCGCGGTCCGGGAGCCGGAGGAGATCCACGCCCTGCGCCGGCTGGAAGCCCGCCACAGCGTGAAGCAGGAGCTGACCAACGCCTTGCGCTGGGCGCGGCTGTACGGCGGATCCCTGGCCCTGATGGTAATCCGGGGCGAGGAGGAACGGCTGGACCGGCCGCTGGAGCAGGACCTGCTGCTGCCGGACTGTTTCCAGGGGCTGCTGGTGTTGGATCGGGCGCAGGGGATCGAGCCTTCAGCGGAACTGGTTGCAGACCTGGACGATCCGGATTTCGGGCTGCCGGAATACTACACCGTGAACCTGGAAACGGAAGGCTACCGGACCGTGCGGCTGCATCACTCCCGGGTGCTGCGGTTTGTGGGCCGGGAGCTGCCCCGGGGAGAAACCATCCGGGAAAACTTCTGGGGCGCCAGCGAAATGGAGCATATCCGGGACGAGCTGCTCAAGCGCAGCGCGGCTTCCGCCAACATCGCCCAGCTGATTTTCCAGGCGAACATTACAACGCTGAAGATGTCGGACTTCGGGGAACTGCTGGGCACCGGAACGGAGGAGCAGCGGCGGAACCTGGAACAGGCCATGGGCCTGGAAAACCGGTTCCGAACCTCCTTCGGCATCCAGCTGCTTTCAAAGGACGACTGCCTGGAAAATCATGCCTACTCCTTTGCCGGGCTGAGCGAGATCTACGAGCAGTTCATGATGGACATGGCGGGTGCCGCGGAGATTCCGGCGACCCGGCTGTTTGGACGATCGCCCCAGGGTATGAACGCCACGGGCGAATCGGACCTGAAAAATTACTACGACATGATCGCCTCCCTGCAGGAACGGCTGCTGCGCCCGGCGCTGGAGAAGCTGCTGCCGGTGATGGCCGTCTCCTGCTGGGGTTATGTGCCGGAGAACCTGGAGATTGTGTTTGAGCCGGTGATGACCAGCAGCCCCGCCGAACGGGCGGAGCTGGTGCAGAAACTGTCGGCGGATGTGATTGAAGGCTTTAAGTGCGGCCTGTTCACCCGGGAGGAAGCGATCGCGGAACTGAAAGCGCGGGGGGAGGAGATGGGAACGTATAAGACAATTAACAATTAACAATGAACAATGAACAATGGCGGAAAAAACACCTTCCGGAAAATCGGAAGGTGTTTTCAATTTCAATGCGTCCGGGGTATCCGGATATCATATTAATTCTCTGCCGTGGTGACTCGGACAAAGGCGATGCTGCCTTTGGCCTTGTGGCCGGTAACGGAGATGTGATAGGTGCCGGCTTCTGAGATGGGCAGGAGCATCTCGCCGTTCTTCTGGCCGGAACCCCTGTAAAGCGGGGTTTGCCCGTCCATGCCGACGACGATGTCCACGGTTCCCTGGGTATGGGAATACTCGATGTGGAGCTGCTCACCCTCGGCCAGGACCAGATCCGCGGAATCCTCACGGTTCAGCGTGGTGTAATTCATGCGGAAGCTGTTTTCGTCGGCTGTCCGTGAACCGTCAAAAACACTTTCACTGACGGTTCCGCAGCCGGACAGCGTCAGGGTGAGAAGGACCAGCAGGCAGGCTGCCGCGATTGTCTTCAGGACTGTTTTCTTCATGGTTCCGATCTCCTTATGAATGATATGTGAATGCCTTGCCTCGAAGGCACAGATCAACAACGGGAAAGAAAATCAGTAATTGTGATATCCGTAGGAATCTTCCTTTTCCTGCGCGATTCTGTCCTGCTCATCCTGATGGTTCTTTTCGCTCTGATGGCTGAGGATGAACCACAGTGCGATCATCGGAACGGCAGCCAGGAGAAGAATAAGAAACAGGTCGGATAAGCCGCCGAACAGAATCAGGAGGAGAAGGAACGCAACGCAAACGGTTCCGAGCAGCACCCGCTGGCCGGTGGTGAACGTCGAAATCCCGTAGTTCCTTATAAACCTGATTCTCATGATCAGGGGAACTTCCTTCGGCTTGCTGCTTTCGGTTTGAATGTTCTTCCAGCTCCTGTAGGTGCCCATCGGTCCGTCCTCCTTTCAGCGTGTATGGCGGGTTTCACCGTGAGAAAAGCATATCATCCCGGCGCGGAAAATAACAGGGCCGGATGTGAAAAATAAAAAAGTTATTTCACGGGCGCGGGAACAATAGCGCCGGGAAACAGGGCTGCAGGCGCAAAAAAGAAATACCGGCCGAGTTTCAGCCGGTATTTCTTTTCGTATGCTGTTATGCCTTTTTCCTGCGGAAACGGGCGGGCAGGTCCTCTGTATGAATGGCCTTGAAAAGGAAGGCAGCGATGAGATAAACCACTGCGCCGACTGCGATGGAAGCGACCACCAGCAGCGCGCGCCTGGAGAAGCTCATGAACGGCAGGAATTGTTCCTTGCTGCAGATGGCATGATAGACAACCCAGACGGCCCCGCCCATTACGGCGGAAGCAGCCAGGGGACGGATAATGACGTCCATGACGGAGAACCGGCAGCCGGTATATTTGCAGGCATAATACAGGTTCGGGACCATGGATACGGTATAGCAGACAAGGGAAGCAATGGGGGCTCCGTGAATGCTGATGTTCCGGTTGCTGACCAGGATGGCGTTCAGGATGATCTTGCAGACCACACCGGCAACCAGGGTCAGCATCGGGATCTTCTGCTTTCCGGCACCCTGCAGGATACCGGAAGTGGCCTGGACCATGGTGAACAGGATGATGGTGCAGGCGGAAAACTCCAGAAGGCTTCCGGCCAGCACCAGGTCATTGAATGTAAACCGTCCGCTGCTGCCGTAGCACAGGTAGACGATAGGCTTGGCAAGCATGCTCATGCCGATGGAGCAGGGAAAACCGACGACTGCGGCAACACGCAGGCCGATCCCGGCGTCCCGGGCAACGCTGACTCTGTCCTTCCGGGCCATGCCGGCCGCGATGGAAGGCACCAGGTTGGTGGACATGGCCATGGCCAGAGAAGTGGGAACGTTGATCATCGTGATGACGATGCCGCTGTAAACGGCATAGTGGGTACCCGCCAGTTTGGCAGAGATGCCCGTGCCCATCATCAGCCTCTTCAGCATGGCGGAGTCAATGGTGGAAGCCAGGGGAACGATGCAGGCGCCCAGGGTAATCGGAATGGAAATGCGGACAATCCGCTTTGCCAGCTCCCGGCCGGCAATGGCTTTTTCATCCGGAAGGGCCGGCGGGGCTTTAAAGAATCTACCCTGGATAATCATGTACAGCATGGCGGCGCATTCCGCCAGGGAAGTGCCCAGCAGGGCGCCGGCGCTGCCCAGGAGCCAGCCGTTTGCTTCACCGCCCCGGGCGAAGCCGATGGAAGCCAGGGGAAGGGCAACCGCTACCTTGCCGACCTGCTCAATCAGCTGGCTGATGGCAGTAGGCATCATGCGGCGCATGCCCTGCATATAGCCCCGGTACGCGCTCATGACGCAGACGAAGAACAGGGACGGGGCGATGCACATATAGCTGAGGTAGCCTTCGGGCGTGGCGACCCAACGGGCGATCAGCCGGGAGAACAGAAGCAGGATGATGGTCGTGACAATACCCAGCACGGTCAGCAGCTTCAGCGCTGTTTTGAACACCCGGCGGGCGTTGCCCGGTTCCCCGATGGTGACATAGTGGGAAACCATGCGGGAGATCGCTACCGGAATACCGGCGGAAGTGATGGCCAGAAGCAGGTTATAAGACGGCATTACCTGCTGGAACAGGCCAAGACCTTCACCGCCGATGATATTGGCCAGCGGGATCCGGAACAGCACGCCGACGACTTTACAGATGATCCCGGCGATACCCAGCACCGAAATGCCGCCCACCAGGCTCCGTTGTCTTTCTGTCATAAAGCTTCCTTTCTGAATCACAGAATGAAATCCCGGACATTATATCACAAATAGGGAAAAAGGAAAAATTACGGGGAGGGCTGACGCCATGCACTATTACGGAACGCGACTTTCAGACAATCTGTCCTTCAGGGAACCGGAGGGATATCTGCTCTGCCTGAACGTGCCGGTGGCACGGACGGGTACGCAGGAATACCTGCCGGAGGAGCTGGAAATCAGCACCAATTCAGAATTCAGAATTCAGAATTCAGAATTATCGCCTGCGGGCGGGAATGAGAATGGGCTTATTCCTGTGTACAGGCCTGAAGAAGAGGTATTCTCGCCGGCGACGATTGCATCGTTTGAAGGAATGCCGGTGACCAACGATCATCCGCCCGAAGGGGTGGATGTTTCCAATATCCGGGCCCTGCAGAAGGGCCATGCCCACAACGTCCGGCGGGGGAGCGGAGCGGAATCGGACCTGCTGCTGGCAGACCTGATCATTACCGATCCCGCCCTGATCACCGCGATCCTGGAGGAGGGAAAACGGGAAATCTCCTGCGGCTACACTTACGAGCTGTGTGAGGAAAACGGACAGTATATTCAGCGGAAGATCCGCGGGAACCATGTGGCGGTGGTGGACGCCGGCCGCGCCGGTTCCCGCGTTTCTATCAGGGACAGGCGGCCTGCCGCGCAGGCATGCGGCAAGCCGCGGCCCTTAAAGGAAACCAAAGATGAAAGGAGACAGAACATGATGAAGAAATCCCTGTCCAAGGTACTGGCCCGGATGGCCAAAGACGGCGACATTGAAACGGTCGCCGGGATCATTGAGGAAATGATCGACCCCGCCGGGGAGGAGGAACCCGTTCAGGCGGAGGGCGGCGAGACCACGGTGATCGTGGAGACGCCGGCGGAAGAACCCGCGGAGGAAACGCAGGCGGAGGAAACAAAGAACATCATCATCGATGAAAGCGGCCTGAGCGGCGTGCTGGAACGCCTGGACCGGATCCTGGCGCTGCTGGAGGGTTCCGCGGCGGGCAGCGCGGAGGATGAGGATCCCGCGGAGGCCGCGGTGGCGGAAGCCCTGGAGGAAGCGGCGCAGGAAACGCAGGATCCGGCTGCGGAAGAACTGGCAGCCGCGATGGAGGAAATCCTGGATCCCGTGGCCTCGGTCATCCTGGAGGATGAAGAGGAGGAAAGCGAACCGGAGGATTCCCGGGTGAACCTGGACGCGCTGCGCGCCGCCGTCGGCGCGATCCGTCCGGCCCTGGCCCGCCTGCCCCGCAGCGTGAGAAAACAGGTGATCGGGGATATCGCGGCCCGGATCCGCAGGACGCGGGATCACCGGGCGGACGCTTCCGGCGTCTATGCTGCCCTGGCTTCGGCCCAGCGGCGCACAGCCCCCGTTTCCGCGGACCTGGGACGCCGGATTATGGAAAAACGCAACGCCAGTTATAAGGAGGGAAACCGTCGTGGGTAAGGTACAGGCAGTCTTTGGCAACGGCAGTCCCGGAGCGATTACCCGCTCCGTGGACGATATTGTGATCTCCGTTAAGAACGCATACAGCGGGGAGATCGCTTTCGGAACGCCCGTCTTCCTGGAGGCCGGCGGCGCCGTGCCATTCAATACGGCAGCGCCGCAGGAGTACAGCAGCTTCCTGGGCTTTGCGGTCCGGGTGGCGGATAAAACGCCGGATACCTATCCCCAGGACCAGTCCGGCGGGGAACAGGCCGGTACCTGGAAGCCGGGCGATGTGATGGAAGTGCTGGTGCGGGGCGGAACCACCGTGGAGCTGGCCGCCGGCGGGGAAACCGGAGACCCGGTTTATCTCCGCAAATCCGACGGCGCCCTGACCGCGGTTTCCGGACAGGAAGGCACCACGGTCCTCCTGGAGAATGTCCGCATCCGCCGTCCCGCCGGCGCGGGAGGACGGAACACGGAAGTGACCGTAAACAAAAGAAACCTTATATAATTCAGAATTCAGAATTAAGAATTCAGAATTAATAGTGTACGAATAACTGGTATCATGACATGACAGAAAACAACTCACAATTCAGAATAATAAATTCAGAACGAAACAAGAGAAGATGAAATGTTGTTCATCGCCATTGGCAGTTCAACAAATAATTCTGAATTCTGAATTCATAATTCTGAATTTGGTTTCAACCATGAAAGGAGTTTTGCTATGATTCGAACCCCTCCTGTGCATACGCGCCGTCTGGCGGTGAACGATTCCTATACCTTCCTGATGAAGGAACTGGAGAAGGTGGATGACGTGATCCTGGAGCCGCTCTCCGGGACGGACTGGCCCCGGGACATGCCGGTGATCACCGGCGGAGGCCTGCTGGAATCCATTGCTTCCGTGGACGTTTCCTACGCCTCCTCCGGCGGGGATGACGACAACCTCTTCTTTGAGGCGGCCAACGATATTCCCGTGATCCAGGCAGACCTGTCCAAGCAGGTGGCCCGGACCTTCAACTTTGCCGAGTACATGTCCTTCTCCACCATGGAGCGGGAAAAGATGCTGCAGGTGGGCCGGGATCCGGAAACCT
>R26__coassemble_167_pt1 | contig 45142 bp, 44 predicted proteins | sample R26__metabat2_high_PE_047 | metagenome-assembled genome bin R26
CAAAATGGCTCCAGCAATTGCTTGCTGAAACCACTTTGTCTACGATCTGAGGCCGCAGAATGATATCTGCGGCCTTGATGACATTACTGTTTTTAATTTTGCTGTCTATTCTTCTCATTGTTTTCCATTATCGCAATAAGAACTTCTGTGCCAACCAATACTAAAAGAGGCTTAAAATTCCCAGTAGCGATGCCAACACCGACTGAAATAACGGTTGATGTTGTTTCGACCATCTGACGGGGAGTTACGCCTGTCATATCCGGTCCGCCGCCGCCCAGGCACTGACCGCTGACTGCTGGACCGCGTCCTGGGCATCCGCCGGGTGATGGACGATACTCTGGGCCAGACGGTACAGTCCTGGGAACAGGTCGATATATAATTGCTCGAATTCTCTCCTGTCCATTGGGCACCTCTTTCTGAAGATCTTCACATAGTATACGATGGAACGGGGGAAAAGGGGCACAGGGGAATCGAAAAGTTTTTCGATTCCCAATTCAGAATTCAGAATTCTGAATTATTGTGCCTGCGGGCACGAGGAGATTCTTCGACGCGGCCTACGGCCTTGCTCAGAATGACACCGGGAGAAAGCCTGGGCTGAAGGGAGAATGGAAGACGGCAACTACCAATATGGTTCGGCAGATGATATACTTGAGGAAAGAAAAGGAGTTTGGGTTTGCGGCGGGAGGTGAGAAATTGAACCAGATCATCATTCATGTGGATATGGACGCTTTCTATGCCTCCGTGGAGATCCGGGACAACCCGGCGCTGAAGGGGAAACCGCTGATTATCGGCTCCCTGCCGCAGGAGCGGGGCGTGGTGGCTACCTGCAGCTATGAGGCCAGGAAATACGGTATTCATTCCGCCATGAACATCAAGGAAGCTTACCGGTTATGCCCTCAGGGTGTTTACATGCATCCGAACTTTGACAAATACAGGGCGGTTTCCAATCAGCTGCACGAAATCTGGAACACCTACGCCACGGCTTCCGAATATATCGCACTGGACGAGGCTTACCTGGATGTGACAGAAAGCGCCGGAGACTGGGAACACGCTTGTGAATTTGCCAGGAATATCAAGAAGAGGACGCTGAAGGAGCTTGGACTGACCTGTTCCGTCGGCGTTGCCTATTCCAAGACAGCTGCAAAGACAGCCAGTGAAGAGAAGAAACCGGACGGGTACTATGAAATCCCTACGGCGGAGGATTTTATCAGCCTGATCATTGACCGGGACGTGCGGGTGCTCTATACCGTGGGCGAAAAGACGGCGGAGAAGCTGAACAGGGCGGGTATTCTAACGGTTCGTGATATCCAGGAACGTCAGGAGGAAATCATCCGTACCTTCGGAAAACAGGGACAGTGGATGGTGCAGCAGGCCTTCGGGATAGACGACCGGAGGGTGAGCCCTTATAAGCCGGAGGACGCGAAATCTATCAGCCGGGAAATGACCTTTCAGAAAGATGTGGACGACTACGGATTCATTGCGGACGCGCTGCTGCTGCTCGCCATCAGTGTGGAGCGCAGGGCGGAACGGGTGAGTCTGTACGGAGAAGGGGTAACACTGAAGATCACCTATTCGGACATGAAGAGTATCACCCGGTCCCAAATCATTCCCTCTACCCGGTCAGCGGTGACGATCTATGAAGAGGCTGTCCGGCTGCTGGAACAGGTGCAGCGGAAAGCGGTCCGGCTGGTGGGCGTGGGGATCTACCATCTGACCGGTGAATACGGACGGCAGCTTCGCTTTGACGATTTTATGCCGGAAGTAAAGGAACAGCAGGAGGAAAAAACCAGGTACGCGCTGGAAATGCTGGGCAGGCGTTACGGCCTGGATTTTGCAGGGAACCTGGACAAGATCTTCCACGGAGAAACGCTTTACAGAACCATTGAGTACATGCGGAAACACAGACCGTAGGATCAGAATAACGGATGGCGGGATGAGATGAAATACAGCAACATTGTCAAAGGAACCTTTCTGGACCGGCCGAACCGGTTTATTGCCCATGTGGAACTGGACGGAAAAAGAGAAACCGTTCATGTAAAAAACACCGGACGGTGCAGGGAACTGCTTCTGCCCGGGGCGGAGGTCTGGCTGACTGCTCCCGGAACGGAAGGACGGAAAACCCAATATGACCTGGTGACTGTCCGGAAGGAGAACGGCCTGCTGGTGAACATCGACAGCCAGGCACCGAACGCCGTGGTGAAGGAGTGGCTGGAAAAGCAGCAGTATGACGCAGTTGTGCCGGAATACACCTACGGTGATTCCAGAATAGATTTCTATATGGAACGCGGTGCGGAACGAACCTTGATGGAGGTCAAGGGCTGCACGCTGGAAAGGGAAGGCATCGGTTACTTTCCCGACGCGCCCACAGACCGGGGCGTGAAACACCTGCGGGAGCTGGCCAAAGCGGTGAAGGATGGCTACCGGGCAGCGCTGGCTTTCGCGATCCAGATGGACGGTATCAAAGAGGTACGACCCAACATACAGACCCATCCGGAGTTCGGCACCGCGATGCAGGAGGCCAGGGACGCCGGGGTGGGAATCCTGTTCCTTTCCTGCCATGTGGAGCCGGACGGACTGACGGTCAAATAAACGGATTCTGTCTTGAAGAATCCTGTGATTATGATAAGATACACATGCTAAAAAGCTTGGGAGATAAAGCCCGGAAAGAGGATCCAGTGAGCATTCGGATTAACGAAAAGGAAAGACTGTTTTCCCTGGAAACAATCCATACAGAATACCAGATGAAGGCGGATGATACGGGCGTACTGCTGCACGTCTGGTACGGCCTGCAAACCGGATCGGACATGAGCAGCCGGATCCGTACGGCAAACCGCGGGTTCTGCGGCAATCCCTATGAGCAGCAGACCCGGTTTGATTATTCATTGGACACACTGCCGCAGGAATACTCCACGGACGGGGTAGGAGACTACCGCTCCGCTGCCGTGAAGGTGAAACTGGAAAACGGAAGCCGGAGCGTGGACTGGCGCTATGCGGGATACCGCCTGCTGAAGGGCAAGGAAAAGCCGCTAGGCTTGCCGGGCCTGCGGGGAGACGCGAAAACGGAAGGGCTGGAGATCCGGCTGGAGGACAAGGTCAGCGGCCTGAACGCATTCCTGACCTACTGGCTGTTTGAAGAGCAGGACGTGATTGTACGGAACGTGCGGCTTGAAAACCACGGGACTGAGGATATCACCCTGGAGAAAGCTGCTTCGGTCTGCATGGATTTTCCGTACGGCAAAAAGGAAGTCATGCATTTCCACGGACGGCATGCCATGGAAAGGGTGCCGGAGCGGACGGGGATCCCGCAGGGCGGCCGGCTGGCCTTTGAGTCCAGACGGGGTATGAGCAGCCACCAGAGCAATCCGTTTATCATTCTCTGCGATCCGGCTGCAACGGAAAGCCAGGGAGAATGCTGGGGCTTTATGCTGATGTATTCCGGAAACCATCTGGAAGAGGTCAGCGTGGACCAGGCGGGAAGCGTGCGTGTGGTGAGCGGAATCCATCCGGAAGGATTTGAATGGAAGCTGGCCCCGGGGGAGGATTTCCAGACACCGGAAGCGATCCTTTCCTTCAGCGCGAAAGGCCTGAACGCCCTGAGCCGGAACTATCACCGGGTGATTCGGGAAGAAATAATCGCTCCCCGGTGGAGGCACGCGAAGAAACCCGTGCTGGTGAACAGCTGGGAAGCATGCTATTTTGATTTTGACGCGGCAAAGATTCTTGAACTTGCCGGAGCCGCCAAAGAACTGGGTATGGAAATGCTGGTGCTGGATGACGGCTGGTTCGGAAAACGCAATGACGATACTACCAGCCTGGGTGACTGGGTGTGCAATGAGGGGAAACTGGGCTGCAGCCTGAAGGAACTTTCAGAACGGATCCACGAAACGGGACTGAAATTCGGCTTGTGGGTGGAACCGGAAATGATCAGCCCGGATTCCGACCTGTACCGGGCGCATCCGGACTGGGCACTGCAGGATCCCGGAAGGCTGCCGATGGTTTCCCGACGCCAGCTGGTGCTGGACATGGGCAGGGAAGAAATCCAGGACTATCTGTTTGAACGGATCAGTGCGATATTGAACGATGCGCAGATTGAGTATGTTAAATGGGACTTCAATCGGAGTGTGGCCAACTGCTGGTCCGGCGCGCTTCCTGCAGACAGGCAGGGAGAGGCGGCGCACCGGTTTATGCTGGGCACCTACCTGCTGCTGGAACGACTGACAGCAGCTTTCCCGGATGTGATGATCGAAGGCTGCTCCGGAGGCGGCGGACGGTTTGACGCAGGGATGCTCTATTACTGCCCGCAGATCTGGTGTTCCGACAATACGGACGCCATTGAACGGCTGGAGATCCAGAAGGGCACCTCCTATGGCTATCCGGTGTGCGCCATGGGATCGCATGTATCCGCGTGCCCGAATCACCAGACCGGCCGGACGGTTCCGCTGGAAACCCGGGGCATTGTGGCACAGACGGGTACCTTCGGATATGAACTGAATCCGGCAAAACTGACGGATGAAGAAAAGAAAACGGTGAAGCAGCAGATTGAGGCTTTCCACCGCTATGAGAACCTGATTGAAGGCGGGGACTATTATCGGCTGGACGAGGGTGAAGAGGACTATACGGCCTGGATGGTGGTATCCCCGGATCAGTCAGAGGCGCTGGTCAGCCTTGTAGTCACCCACGTGCGGTCCAACGGGAAATTCCCGTTTGTCCGGTTGCAGGGACTGAAAGCGGACGCTGTGTATCGGAGAGAAGACACAGGGGAGACGGTGACGGGAGCCGCACTGCTACAAGGAATCAGTTTCGGGCAGATGCATGGAGACTATCCGGCGGCACAAGTGCGGCTGAAAGAAATGAAGAATGAAAAATGAAAAATGAAGAATAGTGGAAAAACAGCTTCCGGAGAATCCGGAAGCTGTTTTGTTGAATGAATGGCTTGGGTAGTGGAGGTAATGGAAAGGAACGTGACAGAAGGGACAGACGAACTGTCACATTATGCTAACGTGACAATTCGTGCTGTCCCGCAGTCACATTCCCGCCTGGGTAGTGTAAGGTTATGAAAAAAGCCTCCTGAGGAGGCTTCAAATTATGAATTATGAATCAGGTTTCTGTTTCGGGAACGGAATAGTGGGGCATGACAATGCCTTCCTTGTCGAAACGGGCTTTGATGCGGGTACGGATTTCACGTTCAATCCGCCAGTGCTCGCCGACGGGGCAGATAACAGCCACCTGGAGGCGGACGGAGTTTTTATCGAAAGCGACAATGCTCATGACATCCGGTACGGATTCAATGCCATCCACCTCTTTGGCGGCAATCTCCATTTCCTCCTTAACCATGGCCACGAGGCGTTCCTGGTTTTCCTCATAGGGGCAGGGGACATTGACAATAGCCCGCTTGAAACCGCGGCTCATGTTGGTGACGGTACGGATATCGCCGTTGGGAATACAGTAAACATTTCCGTTGTAATTGCGGATGGAGGTGGTGCGGATGGTGATGGCCTCCACTGTGCCGTCCAGCCCGTTAATACTGACCAGGTCGCCGACAGCAATAGGCCCTTCTGCCCAAATGAACAGACCGGAAAGCAGGTCCTTGACCAGGGTCTGGGCGCCGAAGGCCAGCGCGATACCGACAACCCCGGCTGCAGCCAGAAGCGACGTTACATCCACTCCGAAAAGACGGAGAATCACCGTGACCAGGATAAAGAACATGATATAGCTGAAAACACTGGTGATGATGGAACGGAAAGTTTCAGACCGCTGGGGATTAATGCGGCTGCTTTTGCCGTGCCGCTTAGCCAGCTTTGCAATGATGATTTTACCAAGCTTGAGGAGAAGCAGACCAATAATCAGGACAGCGCCCGCTATGAGCAAACGGCTGACAATCTGGGGTAAATGCCCAAGAAAATCCTCAGCGCTTTCTGCGGCAGAGCTTACGGTATCCTTCAAGTCCAAAGCAACCTGTTCCCCCATACCGGGGACAGGGGTTGCCTTTGGCCTGGCTGCGATCATTCTTGCAGTATCGATCATACAGTATCCTCCGATTCAGTCATTGGATGATTCTCCTGCCTGCGGGTATGGCCGCAGAGGCCGATTTTCTCCAGCAGGAGAGTAATCACGCCGATAAACAGGAAAATGTAATAGGTGAAGAAACGCCAGATCAGCAGGGCCAGGTTCTTGGTGCCGCCGGGGAAGATTCCGTTGAAATAGTACATGAAGCCACCCTCCTGGGCGCCGCTGGCGCCGGGAAGGGGCGTGTAGCTTGCGCTGACGAAGAGGAGAAGCCCCAGGGTCAGCAGATGGTACCAGGGAGTACCGGAAAGCCCGAAGGCATAATAGACGAACACAATGGAACCGGTCAGGGCCAGCATGCTCAGGGTGGAGCACAGGCACTGGAAGATCAGCTGCACAGGGGAACGGAACAGATCGCGGATAGCTGTATGATAGGTATCCAGCACTTTATAGGTTCCGTCCAGAGCAGCATCCCGGTCCTTGATCAGGCGAATCTTTGCTAGAAGGCCGATCAGGCCGGCAGCAAGTTTGCGAACCAGGCTGCGCCGGAAGGCAGCCAACAGCACCAGGGGAACGACGGCAAAATTGATGATCCAACCGATCCGAACAGCCCAAATGCCTCCTCCCAGCTGCTGATAAACAAAGCTGCGGTTGAACAGCAGGAAGAGTAAGCTGAGGACGGAAACCATAAACTGATTGGCGATCAGGCGAATAGTGACCGCTGTGGTCCCGTTGCCTACGGGAACGCCGGCCTTGCGCAGGGAATTGACCTGCATCGGCTGACCGCCGCTGGCACCGGGGGTGATGTTGCTGTAGAAAAAGCCGATCAGCGTGACGCTGAGCACGGTCCATAGGTTCAGACAGAACCCCTGCTTCCGAAGGCAGTACCAGGTACCCAGCGCGTCAAAGAAAGTATAGGAAGCCCAGCAGAGAAAAAGACCCGCAATCCAGCGGCCGTCGAGACCGCGAAGCGTGTCCCAGGCGTCGCTCAGTTCCGGGTTTCCGAAGGCGATACAGAAGACGGCGACAAGGGTTAATGCAATGAAGAGAAAACTGAGAATATTCTTCAGCTTTGCGCGCATGCCGACGCCTCCTTTCTGCCTTGATGTAACTTATATATTTTATCCGGTTTTCGGATTTCTGTCCAGCCGGAGGGACAGGATGAGCGCTTTTCAAACAAGGGGAAGCATGGTACAATAATTACCAACCTGCGAAAACAAACGACAGGAGAGTGAAACGCTTGAATCCTGCACAGCCTGAACCGATGGTCAGCGTTGTTATTCCGGCGTATAACGTGACAAAGACACTGCCGCGGCTGCTGGATTGCCTGCTGAACCAGACCTGGCAGAATCTGCAGATTATTCTTGTTGATGACGGAAGTGAAGACGGGACGGTCCTGATGGCCCGGAAAGCAGCGGAAAAGGATCCGCGGCTGACAGTGGTTACCCAGGGCAATCTCGGTATTTCCTATGCCCGGAACGCGGGTCTGGCCCTGTGTGAAGGGAAATATATCCGCTTTATTGACGCTGATGACACGCTGCCCCTGGACTCCATTGAACGGATGGTCCGGAGGGCTGAAAAGGACGGCTCTGAACTGGTGATCGGCGGATACGACCAGTATTTCGGGGGACGGCGGAGCTTCCATAACCTGGCAGGACGGGATGATACCGTTCCCTGCGACGACATGATGCGCCACCTGTGCGATCACGCCAACTCCTATTTCTACGGGGTGCTGTGGAACAAGCTGTTCCTGAGAGAAATTGCGGAGAAGCAAAACTGCCGTTTCCAGGAAAACCTGACCTGGGGAGAGGATTTTGCCTTTGTGATGGATTATCTCGCAGGCGTCAGCAGGGTCTCCTTTATGAAGGATTCCCTGTATGATTACCGGCGGTCTGCCAACAGCACTTCTATCCGGCAGGTGCTGGACTGCGTTAAGCATCCGGCGGAGAATACCCGGATTAAGGGAGACCTGTACAGGCACCTGAAGGATATGTACCGGAAACGGGGACTGTTTGAGAAGTATAAGAAGCGGCTGTGGCTGTATCTGTTCAGGGTTGGATTAGGCTGAAAGAAAGCGGATGCTTTCTTTTAGTAATGAATAATGAATACTGAAGACTTAAAACTTAAAAATGGTGGAAAAAACGGCTTCCGGATGGAAGCCGTTTTTTTGATTTGAGTGAAGAGTGAAAAGTTTAGAGTATAGAGTTGTCGGTACCAGGGCGCTGGCGGGTTCCGGCCAGCGCGATAACGGTACCTACAACACAGATCGCCACGGCGGTGAGCATGGTGGGACGGACACCCACGGAGTCGAACATCTGGCCGCCGATGAGACTGGCCAGAACGGAACCGATAGTGGTCATGCTGAAGGCAAGGCTCTGGGCTTTGGCCGAATCCTTGCGGGCAACCTGGCTGTCCGCGTAGCCGACGATCAGTACGGTATAGAGCGCGTAACTCGGCGCCTGGAAGACACGGGAGGCGAAGAACAGGGGAATGTTCGGCGCCAGGGCGTAAGCCAGGGCCTTGAAGACAAAGAGGACAAGGGCCAGGCGGATATACTGCACAGTGGACCAGCGCTTCGGAAGCCTGGAAGCAAACATCATGATCGGCACTTCCGTGATGGCTGTGAAAGCGGCTACATAGCCCATGATGGCGGTATTACCGCCCAGATTGCGGATCTCGTTGATGAGGAAGTTGCCGTCCATGTTATGGGCGATGAAGATGATGATGGTCCCGAAAAGCATGAGGCAGAACATCCGGTTCTCCCGGATGAAGACCGGCAGGGAAGAGGAGCGCTCCCGGATTTCATTTTCAGCCGGCGGCATGGCGCTTTCAGCGACGCGCAGATCCCGGTCCACCAGACGGTTGCCGAAGAACTGGATCAGGATGACTGCCAACCCGGCAAAGGGCAGGGAAAGATGACCCCACTGTGCCGTGATGATTCCCAGCAAGGTGCTGAGAATGACGAAGGAAAAGCTGCCCATGGAACGGGCGAAGCCGAAGTTCAGCGGCGCTTTTGCACGTTCCAGCCGGACGCAGAGGTCCAGGTTGACCGCGTTGACCGGCATCATGGCGGTCATGTACAGCACATAGCAGGCGGCGGTGAACAAGTCGTGCCGGGGATGAACCCGCAGCAGGACGAGCAGAACCACCTGCACTGCCAGAAGTACATTGACCACCGTGGCATGGCGGAGATTCCGGTTCCGGTCAATCTGCGCACCCAGCACAGGACTGAGCAGGGCGCCGCCCACATTGCCCAGGGCCAGGATGAGGCCAAGCTCCGCATTGGAGCAGCCGACGCCCTGCAGGTAAACTGCGGCATAAGCTGTGACCACGCAGAAGGCCATCCAGAAGCCTCCGGTGATGATCATGTAGTGGAAGGTTACGGGAGAGAGAGACTTTTTGTAATTCATAATTCACAATTCATAATTCATAATTATATTTTGTATGGAGCCCCAAAGGCAGGTGCGCCATACAATTGGGAGGCGTGACAAGATTAAAAACCGAGAGAGTCGTTGACCAGGATGACGTGGATGCGTCCGGCGTGCCGGCTGAACCGGGTGATCAGGAACTGACAGCAGATGGTGTCAGGACTCTTGCAGTCCATGCATTTGCCGGTTTTTGCGCAGGGCGTGGACAGGCCGAAACGCTGGGCGTTGGTGGGGGCGGCCACATTACGGGCGCGCTTCATAGCGCCGTCCAGATCGCCGCAGACCTTGTTCATGCCGACGATGAAGAGCACCTTCTTCGGTCCCTGGCAGATGGCGGAGACCCGGTTCGAGTTTCCGTCAATATTGACGAGAATACCGTCGTCCGTCATGGCGTTGGCACTGGAGAGGAATACATCCGCGTCATAAGCGGCCAGCATGGCGGCACGTTTGTCTTCGTAGGCGTCCCGATCGATAAAGTTGTAGTTTCCGGTTTTCAGGGCATCCACAAGGCCGATTTCATGGGCGCTCATGGCACCGCCCATGGTGACGGAGCTGCCTTCAGGAATCATGGTAAGGGCGAGCTTCAGCGCTTCTTCCTTCGAGGCGGCGTAGTATCCGCTCATATTGCGGGATTCGAGACCTTTGATCACTTTCTGTGCAAGGAGTTCATTACGTTTGACAATGTTCGGATTCATACTGACCTCCCGTTATGTCTGATATTTAACTCTGTACTGCGATGATAACAAAAAAGAAGCGGATCTTCAAGAATCTGAAAGCAGTTTGAAGGAAGAAATGAGGAAGGGGTTCCTGAAACGCGGGTAACAGGGTATACTGTCAGATAACACATTTCAATGACCGGGCGAAGAGCAGCAAAAGGAGGAAGCTTATGGATAACTGGCTGGAAACGAAGAATCTTCAGGTGCATTTTGTTTCTGCTGCCGGAGTGGTGTTCAGGGAAGGCAAGGTGCTGATGATCCGCTCCGAAAGACGGGGCTGGGAATTTCCGGGCGGCGTTGTGGAACAGGGCGAAGCGATCCTGGACGGGCTGAAGCGGGAAATCCTTGAAGAGAGCGGGATTACAGCTGAGCCGGAATGCGTCACAGGCATCTATCAGAATATTGTGAAGAAAAAAGGATATGGACCGCTGGAAGGTATGGATCTGCCAACCACCGTCAATATGGTTTTCCGGTGCCGATACGTTGGCGGAACAGAAACGGTGACGGAAGAAAGCCTGGAAACAGGTTGGTTTACCCCGGAGGAAGCTATGGGAATGATCAGCATGGGCTATGTCAAAAAGAGTCTGACAGACGCGCTCGCGCTGAATGGACAGACATGCTTTGCTACATTTAAAAAGCGGGATAAAACGATGGAATTTGTCGGTGAGCAGACGCTGTAAATCAGAAACTTAGGAGGCAGTATGAGAGCAGGGGCCTATCAATTCAGGGTCACGGGAGATCCTGAAGTCAATTTCAGACGCATCCGGGCGGGCGCAGAAGCGGCCGGGAAGGCAGGCGTCAGGCTTCTCCTGTTCCCGGAATGCGCGGTTACGGGCTATCCGCCCCGCAGCATCAATGCGGCATCTGACGTGGATTTTGAGAAGGTAAGCAGGATTCATGACCGGATTCAGGAACTGGCGGAAAAGCATCAGATGTACCTGGTTACGGGAACCATGGTCAAAGAAAAGAACCAGTACTGCAACTGCGCCATGGTATTTATGCCGGATGGGAAACGAATGATCTACCGCAAGCGGGCTTTATGGGGCTGGGACAGGGACAATTTTACCGAAAGGCATGACGACGGGATATTCTCAGCTGATTCCCTGAAGATCGGTATCCGGATCTGTTTCGAGGTTCGTTTTCCGGAATATTTCCGGGAACTGTACCGGGAACAGACAGATCTGAATCTGATTCTGTTTTACGATGAAGCAGACAGGGAGAATCCGGAAAGATACGACCTGATCCGGGGACATATCCAGACAAGGGCGGTGGAGAATGTCTGTCCTGTGCTGACCTGCAACACCTGTCCGCCTTTCCAGACAGCACCGACTGTTCTGTGCGACAGGTCGGGGAGAGTGCTGGCTGAAGCGGAACCGGGCAGTGAAGGGCTGCTGGTTTATGATGTTGAAAACAGCCCGCTGAATTTCGGGGAAAACGGCAGGAAGATGATTTCGGATTCCCTGGTTTACGGAGAGAAAAGGAATACGGGACTGGGCGAGCTGCTGAAATGACAGAAACACAATCAAAAAGGTCTTATCCCCGGAGAGGGATAAGACCTTTTCTGTTGTTTGATCAGTTCAGCGGTTTCCGGGCGACAATCAGGTAACGGTGAGTGGTGCCTTCCACAGAACCTTTTTCATCGATCTGCTCCTGCATTTTCAGCAGGCGGTCAAAGCATCGGTCTACGGAGAAACCGGGAAATTCCCATTCGATGATCCGGGCGAACCATACAAAGGCGCCGACATCATAAAACCGGATCTTTCCGAAGAATTCTTCAGATCTGAGAATCTCAAAACCTGCGTGCCGGAAAGCGTCGCACTGGGCTGCAAGATAAAGATCCGGGAACGGTTCCTTCGCATCCGGAAAGACCATCTGAACCAGATCCCGGTCATTCCGGCTGCCTACCTGCTGGGTGATAAACAGACCGCCGGGTTTCAGTACCCGGGATAGTTCTTCCGGACAAAAGTCTCCGTGGCGGTTGATGACGATATCGAAGGAACTGTCTTCAAAGGGAAGACGAGCAGGATCGGAACATTCCCGAAGATCGATTCCCAGCGGGGTCAGCGTTTCCCGGCACAGCGCCACGTTCGGCGGGAAGCCTTCCGTTGCCGCGGTGTTCTCATAGGGATGACCCAGGGTCAGCAGGAACTCACCGCCGCCGGTGTCATAATCCAGAAGCTTCATATCCTTCTGCAGGTACTGACGGACAATGCTGTCATAATCCCAGGGGATATCCTGCTCCTCTTCATACCGGCCATGAAGGTGGGAAAAATCCCAGCCGTGGATGTGGGCGATCTGTTCTTCCTGTTTCCAAAGCTCCTTTAATTCATTGCGATTCATTTTTTCTGCATTCCTTTCTTTTTCATCGTACAGCACATCAGAAAGGTGCAGCTCCTGACAACAGGGTCTGTTATTGCTATTTTACTCGGTGCAACCTGCTGTCAGTTTTATAGAACTGCACCGAGAAGTTATCTCGCATTCTCATGGTTAACCTCCTGTTGGCCGGGGACGGCGTAACACTGGGATTATAGCATAAACAAACTGAAGAAGGGAAGATATGCAGGAAACACCCGCCAACAGAAAGAATATGAAACGATATCCGGGAATTGGACAGATGAGACAGAAAGGCAGAATTTCATGCGTATATTTGTTGGTTTGCGGCCATCTGATGATTTCCGCATGGCATTGGCAGTGTTGCAGGACAGGCTGCGCTGCGCCGGAATTACCGGAAGGTATCTTGATCCGTCCAACCTGCACATGACCCTGGCATTTATCGGGGAGTGGACGGAAGATGTTACGCAGGTCCTGCCATCGGTTGAGTATCCGTTTACGATCACGCTGGGCTATCCCGGAATCTTTCCAGAAGCGAAAGTGCTGTGGGCCGGCATAGAAAAATCAGAGGAACTGAACCGCCTGGCGCAGTGTGTCCGGGACAGACTGGCTGAACACGGAATCCCTTTTGATCCGAAGGAGTTTAATCCTCATATTACACTGGTCCGGAAACCCTTGATTCCGGACAGTGTTGACCTGGCAGGGCTGGAAATTCCCGCAGCGCGTATGATTGTTGATGAAGTATGCCTTTACCGTTCTGAGCGGGGAGAAAACGGTATGGAATACACGGTGATCGGAAGTACCCGAAACCGGACATAACTTACAGATATTGAAAAACACCCTTCACGTTTTGTGAAGGGTGTTTATTATCAGAGGTCATTACTTGTCAAAAGCCGGGGGAACGGGCTTGGTGATTTCCTGCAGGCGGCGCTGACGGCGGGTGAGCATATCAGGAGATTTGGCCTGAATGTCACCGGCCCTGGTCAGGGCCCACTTGGTGAGGGACGGACCGACCAGTTCATAGATCAGCACGGAGAACAGGACGATGTTCCGGATCAGGGAACCTTCAGCACCGCCGAGTACCCGGTAAGCAGTGCTGCACATGCCCAGGGCGACACCGGCCTGGGGCAGCAGGGTGATACCCAGCCATTTCCGGACGGTCTCCGGGCTCTTCGCCAGGACGGAAGACCAGTGGGCACCCATGATCTTACCCATGGAACGGAAAAGGATGTAAACCACACCGATCAGCACTACGGAGAGATCCGCAAAAACGCTGAAATCCAGCGCCGCACCGCTGAGCACGAAGAACAGGGTAATGGCCGGGCCGGACCAGCGGTCCGCCTGCAGCATCAGGTCTTCGCTGAGAGGGCAGAAGTTGCAGAAGATGGTGCCGAGCATCATGCAGACCAGCAGGGAAGAGAAACCGAAGGTAAAAGGACCGACCGGGATCTTCAGCTGGCTGACAGCGACGGTGAGCACCACGCTGCCGACAATCAGGGCATTCCGGTTACGGTGGGAATGGAAGAACCGTTCCAGCCAGGTGAGCCCCATGCCCACCAGGCCGCCGAAGATGACGGAAAGGATGACTTCCATGAGCGGCTCAACAATCAGCGCCGCAATATGCGTGGTACCGTTTTTCATGGACTGGGCGATACCGAAGGAGATGGCGAAGATCACCAGACCGACAGCGTCATCCAGAGCGACAACGGGCAGCAGGACATCCGTGACAGGACCCTTGGCCTTATACTGACGGACAACCATCAAGGTGGCAGCCGGGGCGGTTGCCGCGGCGATGGCGCCCAGGGTGATGGCTACCGGCATAGGCAGCAAATCCGGCATGATGAAATGCAGGGCGACCAGGGCGATATCCACAAAGATAGTGGCAACCACAGCCTGCAGGATACCGATGATGGTGGCCTGCTTACCGGTCTGCTTCAGGGCGGAAAGGCGGAACTCATGACCGATGGCAAAGGCGATGAAACCCAGGGCCACGTCAGAGATCATGGACAGGGAGTCCACCTGCTCCGGGGTGTTGAAGCCCAGGCAGGGTACGCCGAGTCGGCCAAGGACGCTGGGCCCGATCAGGATACCGGCAACCAGGTAGGCTGTGACGTCCGGCAGGCGGAATTTGACAAAAAGCCGGGTCATCAGCAAGCCGGCGAACAGAGCAATTGCAATGAGCAGAAGAGTCTGCATAAAGGGGCACGCATCCTTTCAGAAATCCTTGGTGCGCTTATTACGCACGCCGGAGATTGTATCACCAATGGGAGAAAATCTCAATGATTTTTCCGAAATGAGCAATTAACAATAAATAATGAACAATTATGCAGTGTTATTTCATGTAATCTGTGTTATTCGGTCAACGTTAATAATTGTTCAGGTTAAGGACTTGTGATAGAATGACAACAGAATGAATCCGGGAGGAAAAGGAACAATGAATGTGACAAAGGATATCCGTTATATCGGTGTGAACGATCATGAAATCGATCTTTTTGAAGGCATGTATATCGTGCCGGAAGGCATGGCATACAATTCCTACGTGATCCTGGATGAAAAGATTGCGGTGATGGATACGGCTGACCGTCATTTTGTGCAGGAATGGCAGGGCAACCTTGAAGCGGCCCTGGAAGGCAGAAAGCCGGATTACCTGATTGTGCAGCATATGGAGCCGGACCATTCCTCCGGAATCGCGGCTTTTATGGCCGCCTATCCGGAAGCCAAAGTGGTGGCGACCGCCAAGGCATTCACCATGATGAAAAACTTTACCGGTACAGACTATACCGCCCGCGGCATCGTGGTGAAAGAAGGGGACAAGCTGGAACTGGGCAGCCACACGCTGACCTTCGTAACCGCGCCCATGGTGCACTGGCCAGAAGTCATGTTTACCTATGACAGCACGGACAAAGTGCTGTTCTCCGCTGACGCCTTCGGCAAGTTCGGCGCCCTGGACGCGGAGGATGAGGAAGGCTGGGCGTGCGAAGCCCGCCGGTACTACTTTGGCATTGTGGGAAAATACGGCGCACAGGTACAGGCTGTGCTGAAGAAGGCAGCAGCGCTGGACATTCAGATTATCTGCCCGCTGCACGGTCCAATCCTGAATGAAAACCTGGGATACTACCTGGACCTGTACAACACCTGGTCTTCCTACGGCGTGGAAACCGAAGGCGTTGCCGTCTTCTACACCTCCGTTTACGGCCACACCAAGGACGCCGCAGAGTACCTGGAAAAGAAACTGCAGGAGCTGGGCTGCCCAAAGGTGGCGATCAGCGACCTGGCACGGGACGATATGGCGGAAGCCGTGGAGGACGCTTTCCGGTACGGAAAGATTGTGCTGGCCACCACCACCTACAACGCGGATATCTTCCCCTTTATGAAGGAGTTCATTGAGCACCTGACGGAGCGGAACTTCCAGAACCGGAAGATCGGCTTCATCGAGAACGGCAGCTGGGCACCCACCGCGGCCAAGGTGATGAAGGGCATGCTGGAGGGCTGCAAGAACACCACCTTTGCGGAAACAGAAGTGAAGATCCTGTCCGCTATGACGGAGGAGAACAAGGCGCAGATTGAGCAGCTGGCAAAGGAAATGATGGATTGATATTCAATTCATAATTCTGCGATCGCTGTTACCAAAGGCAGGGCTCTTTGAGCCCTGCCTTTGACAGCTGCAGCATGGCAGTTGTTACTCAAATCGAAGATTTGAACAACTGCTCAACAATTCATAATTATCCGCCCTTCCGGAATCAGGATGATATGATGTACATAGGGAGGGTTAAGAAAAGGACCGTCGGGATTAACCGATGGTCCTTTGGTATTGTGAGCTGGCTCCAGCGGCCTGATTATGCTATGATGAGAGCCGATGAATCTTGAATATACCTTACCAAAGGAGCAGGCAGGATGATTGAGATCAAACGAATCAAGGGCGGCACGGATAATTGCTATTTAGTCACGGACGGCGGCCAGGCAATTCTGGTGGATACAGCGAGCGGACAAAACCTTGACCAGGTGATGGCGGAATGTGACAAATACACCCTGAAACTGATTGTGCTGACGCATGTTCATTTCGACCATGCTGAGAACGCAGCTGCGCTGTCAGCCCGGTACGGTGTCCCGGTTGCCATTCACAGAAAAGATGAGGAGCTTTTTGACAGCTTTGATAAACAGCCCCTGAAGTCCTCCGGACTGGTGGGATGTGTGGTCCTCGGCATGTCTTTGAAGGTGTTAAGGAATACGACTGTGGCGCGACCGGATAGCCTGATCTATGTCGAGGAAGGGGATGACCTGAACGCATACGGATTCAATGCCAAAGTGATTGAATTGCCGGGTCATACGCTGGGTTCCATCGGCCTGGATGTGGAAGGCAGGCATCTGCTTGTCGGAGACGCTCTGGACAACTGGATCCGGCCGGGAACCGGGCATCTGTTTTACGACAAAGAAGCCACCCGGAAGAGCGCTGAAAAAATCAGGGCACTGGGTGACCGGACGATATACTACGGGCATGGGAAACCGACCCCAAACGGTCTTTTCTGAAGCGGAGGGAAGATGACAGCCGGCTGTAACGACAGCCGGCTGTTTTTACAGGTGTCCGGAGTGCAGGTCATCAGGAATTTACATACCTGATTTCCCGTTTGTTCCAGCGCCTGAAGATCTTTTCTTTTCCATCCGGGCGGTAATGGTTCTTTTCGTAGCAGTTTCTTCCCATTTCATTTTCTTCCAGAACCCAGATTACAAATTCCCCAAAGCCTATTTCCCGGCCTTTCTGTTCAAAGAAGCGGATCATTTCAGTGCCGATTCCCTTGCGCACATAGGCGGGATCCACGTAGATAAAATGAAGTTCAAAGGCTCCTTTTTTATCCTCATCCTCGCACGGGCCCATGCCCATCATACCCTTGACGACGCCGGTGTCCGGATCTTCGTAAACATACATGTCAAAGCGTTTTTCACTGATCCAGCGGGTGTGAACCGGGACGCGGCTTTCAACGGTCAGGTCTTTCAGGGATTCCTCGGAAAGAATATTCTGATATGCGTAACGGCTGCTGATCGCATCAATCTCAGCCGTTCTGGATGCATCATTAACGGTGACTTCACGAATCATTTTCCATTCACCTCATTATGTAGTTTTGTTATGATCAGTTATTCAGGCCGGATATAACCGGTTTACAGGCTTCGGTTATGAAGGCGACAACAACAGCAGTTCCTGTAATCCGAACAAATTCCGGAGTTCTGTGACACAGGACAACACAGATCATCCAGATGTTCGATATAGAGAGATTCTACCCTGTATTCTGAGTTAACACGCGGCATGAGAATACCTCCCTTCAGGAACATCGAAATTTGAATTATCCTATCACAGATGAGCAATATATTTCAACAGCTTTCGATGTGCTTCGGAAAAGAATAGAAAAAGGGCCGTCGGGAAAACCCGACGGCCCCTGTGCATTATGATCATTAATGCCGCATGTGGTTGATGTCCACCAGCTCGGTGTTCTGCAGGGTAAAGCGGGACCCCAGGATGTCCATGAGGGCGTTGGCAGTGTCCAGGGAGGTCATGCAGGGGATGCCCAGCACCATGGCCTTGCGGTGGAGCACGGTGTAGTCGCCTACGGTGTCATCCTTGACGGCACCGGTGTAAATGATGTAGTTCACGGAGCCGTTTTCCATCAGGCCGATAATTTCATCGCTGATCTTCGGGTCCGCCACAGGCGTTACGTGGATGCCGACAGCGGAGATGGCCCGGGCGGTATCCTTGGTGGCATAGACGCTGATACCCTGGTCGTAGCAGCGCTTGGCTACGGCGATGGCGTCCGGGAAGTCCTCATCCTCAACGGACAGGAGCACGCCGGTGTGATCCTTTTCACGGGCGGTGGGCAGGTGGAATCCGGCGGCGGACAGGCCCTTGAAGAGCGCTTCCGCCTTGGTGATACCGATGCCTAGCACTTCACCGGTAGACTTCATTTCCGGTCCGAGGATAGAGTCGGCGTCATTCAGCTTCTCAAAGGAGAAGACTGGCACTTTGATGGCACAGTAAGGCGGAACCGGGTAAAGGCCGGTGCCGTAACCCAGATCCTTCAGGGGCTCGTCCAGCATGACGCGGGAGGCGAGATCCACCATGGGAACGCCAGTGACCTTGGAAATGTAGGGGATGGTCCGGGAAGCCCGGGGATTGACCTCAATGACATACAGTTCATTGTCATAGATCAGGTACTGGATATTCACCAGCCCCTTGGTGCCGAGCGCCAGGGCGAGCTTGGTGGAGATATCGCAGACTTTTTCCTGGAACTTCTCCGTGAGGTTGAAGGGCGGATAGACGGCGATGGAGTCGCCGCTGTGGACGCCGGCCCGTTCGATATGTTCCATGATGCCGGGGATCAGAACGTCCTTTCCGTCGGAAATGACGTCCACCTCCAGCTCAATGCCGGGCAGGTACTGGTCTACCAGCACGGGGTTCTCAATGCCGCCGGAGAGGATCCGGGTCATATAGTCCACGGTGTGCTTCCGGTTGCGGGAGATGGTCATGTTCTGACCGCCGATGACGTAGGAGGGACGCAGCAGCACGGGATAGCCCAGGCCTTCCGCTGCGGCAACAGCCTCTTCCATGGTGCGGACGCCCATACCGCGGGGACGGCGGATGCTGAACTGCTCCAGCAGTTCGTCAAAGCGCTCCCGGTCCTCGGCAATATCGATGGATTCGGCACTGGTGCCCAGAATGCGGATCCCCTGGGAATCCAGGAACTGGGTCAGCTTGATGGCGGTCTGGCCGCCGAAGGCTACCACGACGCCCACGGGCTTCTCCACGGCGATGACGTTCATGACGTCTTCGGGGGTGAGAGGCTCGAAATACAGCCGGTCTGCGGTGTCATAGTCCGTGGAGACAGTTTCCGGGTTGTTGTTGATGATGACCACATCATAACCGATGCGGCGCAGGGTCCACACGCAGTGGACGGAGGAGTAGTCGAACTCGATACCCTGGCCGATGCGGATGGGGCCTGAACCCAGCACGATGACCACGGGACGGCCGGAACGTTTGAGGCTCCGGGATTCGCAGGCTTTGTCCGTGCAGGAGTAGAAGTAGGGCGTTTCCGCGGCAAATTCAGCGCCGCAGGTATCCACCATCTTATAGCTCATCTGCCAGCCGGGGACTTCCTTCGCGCCGGTGATGCGCATGATGGCCTTGTCGGGATAACCCATTTTCTTGAAGGTTTCATAATCGCCGGGCTGCAGGCCTTTGCCTTCGGTCCGCATTTCCAGTTCCGCCATGGCGCGCAGGCGATAGAGGAAGAAGCGGTCAATCTTAGTGATCTCAAAGATTTCGTCCACGGTGACGCCCTGCTTCAAAGCCTCGAAGACCGTGAAGAGCCGGCGGTCATCCTGGCGGGCCAGGCGATCGCGGATGGGTTCATCGGTCAGGGCTGGGGCATTCAGCGTATCCAGGGAAATCTCGGCACCCCGGACTGCTTTCATCAGGGCTTCCTCGAAGCGCTGGCCGATGGCCATGACCTCGCCTGTAGCCTTCATCTGAGTGCCCAGGCGGCGGGAGGAACCGTAGAACTTGTCAAAGGGCCACTTCGGGAACTTGACGACCACATAGTCGACGGTGGGCTCGAAGCAGGCACAGGTTTTGCCGGTAATATCGTTGGCGATCTCATCCAGGGAATAGCCCAGGGCGAGACGGGTGGTAATCTTGGCGATGGGATAGCCGGTGGCCTTGCTGGCCAGGGCGGAGGAACGGCTGACACGGGGATTAACCTCGATGACCGCATACTCGAAAGAGTCCGGATTCAGGGCGAACTGGCAGTTGCAGCCGCCGACGATACCGATGGCGCTGATGATATCCAGCGAAGCTGTCCGGAGCATCTGGTATTCCTTGTCGGACAGGGTCAGTGCGGGAGCCACGACCACGCTGTCGCCGGTATGGATACCCACAGGGTCCACGTTTTCCATGGAGCAGACGGCAATCACGTTGCCCTGCGCATCCCGCATGGTTTCAAACTCGATTTCCTTCCAGCCGGAGATGCACTTTTCCACCAGGATCTGGGTGATGGGGGAGGCGTCCAGGCCGGCACGGGCAATAACGCGCATCTCCTCCACATCGGCTGCGATACCGCCGCCGCTGCCGCCCAGGGTATAGGCAGGACGTACGATGACCGGATAGCCGATCTTTTCAGCCCATTCCAGGGCTTCCTCCAGGGTTTCCGCGATGCCGGAGGGCACGCAGGGCTGGCCGGCCTTGAGCATGGTTTCCCGGAACTTTTCCCGGTCTTCCGCGCGCTCGATGGCTTCAATGGGAGAGCCCAGCAGGCGGACGCCGAATTCCTCCAGAGTGCCGTCCTTGCTCAGCTGCATGGCCAGGGTCAGACCGGTCTGGCCGCCGAGGCCGGCGATCAGTCCGTCCGGACGTTCCTTTTCAATGACACGGCGGACGGTAGCCGCATTCAGCGGTTCCAGGTAGATTTCATCCGCCAGGTGGGAGTCGGTCATAATGGTGGCGGGGTTGGAGTTGACCAGCACCACATTGATGCCTTCCGCCTTCAGCACGCGGCAGGCCTGGGCGCCGGCGTAGTCAAACTCGGCAGCCTGGCCGATGACGATAGGGCCGGAACCGATGACCAGGACTTTTTTGATGGATGTATCTTTAGGCATGATCATTTCCTCCCCTTCGTCATGTTTTCAACAAAACGGTCAAACAGGACCGCGGTATCCCGGGGACCGGAGGCAGCTTCGGGATGAAATTGCACGGTGAAGCATTTCAGGTCCGGATAATCCATGCCCTCGCAGCTGCCGTCATTGGCATTCCGGAAGGATTCCGTGCCGATGCCATTCAGGGAATCCGCGACAACCGCGTAGCCGTGGTTCTGGGAAGTGATATAGGTACGGCCGGCTGCCAGATCCTTGACGGGCTGATTGCCGCCGCGATGACCGTATTTCAGCTTGATGGTGTCTCCGCCCAGGGCAAGGGCTGCCAGCTGGTGACCGAGGCAGATGCCGAAGACCGGCAGCTTCCCGATCAGCTTTTTCAGCTCGGCAATGCATGCCACATTTTCCTTGGGATCCCCGGGACCGTTGGACAGCATGATCCCGTCCGGATCGGAAGCAAGGATTTCCTCCGCTGTGGTGCGGGCAGGCCACACAGTGACGGTGCAGCCACGCTTCTGCAGGCTGCGGATGATGTTATGCTTGGCACCGTAATCAATCAGGGCGACGCGGCAGAGTTCCTTTCCGTCCGCCGGGAAGGTTTCCTTCGCAGCTTCGGTGACGGAGTCCACGGCGTTTTTCACGGTGAAAGCCTTGATCTCGCTGAGGTCCGCGGGAATCTCATCACAGATCATGGCGTTCATGACGCCTTCTTCCCGGGTGATCCGGACAATTTCACGGGTGTCCACACCGCATAGACCGGGAATGCCCTTGGCAACCAGGTAATCGTTCAGGGGATAGGCGGAACGGAAGTTGGAAGGCGTGTCGCACAGCTCCCGGACGATATATCCGAAGAGAGTGCTGTTTCCTTCAAAGTCTTCCTCAATGACACCGTAGTTTCCGATGAGCGGGAAAGTCTGGGTGACGATCTGGCCGTAATAGCTGGGATCGGTCAGGGTTTCCAGGTAGCCTTCCATACCGGTGGTGAAAACCAGTTCACCGATCCGGTTGACATGCGCACCGATGCGCTTGCCTTCAAAGACAGTACCGTTGGCGAGAACAAGATATGCCATAAGGGCCTCCTTCGGAGTAATGAAGAATGAAAAAATAATAGTTTATCACTTGCAGGCGGCTTTGATGACTTCTGCGGCTTTGATAAGCAGGTCATCCGGGATGTTCAGGGCGGGGAGAAGACGGACCTTATCCTTCGCGGTGAGGCAGAGGACGCCGTTCTCCCGGCAGGCGGCCAGGACTTCCACGGCGGGTTTGACGGTTTTGATTCCGATCATCAGGCCGAGACCGGTGACGCTCTCGATCCCGGGAGCACCTTCCAGCAGGCTCCGGATCAGGTTACTCTTACGGGTCACATCCGCCAGAAAATCATCGGTCAGCCGCTCCACCACGGAGATAGCCGCCGCAGCGGCCACAGGGTTACCGCCGAAGGTGGAACCGTGATCGCCGTAGGAGAGGACATTGCAGACTTTCTCACTCATCAGGGTCGCACCCATGGGCAGTCCGCCGGCCAGGCCCTTGGCAGTGGAAACCACATCAGGATGCAGGCCGTACTGCATATAGGCGTACAGGGAACCGGTGCGGCCGTTGCCGGTCTGGACCTCGTCGATCATGAGCAGGATATCCTGCTCCTTCAGGTATGCATCCAGTTCTTTCACAAAGGCAGGATCCAGCGGAATGACGCCGCCTTCACCCTGCACAAGCTCGATCAGCACCGCGGCTACGGTGCCGCCCGCGCACAGCGCCTTCAGGGCATCCATATCCCCGACGGGGAAGGAAGCAAAGCCGGGGGTCAGGGGCTGGAACAGCTCGTGGAAGTGATCCTGACCGGTGGCGGCCAGGGTGGTCAGCGTCCGGCCGTGGAAGCTGTTCACCAGCGTCACGACGGTGGAACAGGCAGGACCTTTATGCTCAGCAGCCCATTTCCGGGCAACCTTGATGGCACATTCATTGGCTTCGGCTCCGGAGTTGGAGAAGAAAACCTTGGACATGCCGGTCTTCTCACACAGGAGCTTTGCCAGGTTGGCGCAGGGCGCAGTGTAAAACAGGTTGGACATGTGCTGGATACTGTGGATCTGCTTTTCCACGGCGGCGATCCAGACAACATCCGCCACACCGAAGGAGGAAACGGCGATACCGGAACCCATATCGATGTATTCCTTACCGTTCGCGTCCCGGACCAGGGAACCCTTGCCAGAGACGATTTCAACGGGGAAACGCTTGTAGGTGGAAGCGACGTATTGATTGTCGAGTTCGAATGTATTCATAGGAGCCCTCCGGAATTAATTCATAATTCACAATTCATAATTCAGAATTATTTATCCGCTGCGGCGGGGAACTACTGAAAAATGAAAACTTAAAACTTAAAACTTAAAAATGGTGGTGAAAACAGCACGGAGTGCTGTTTTTCTGATTATAGATGGGAATGACATTCCTCAGGAATGTTATTCCCATCCTTTCTGTCGGTCATCAGCCTGCTCTCCGTTGGAGACCATGGTGCCGGCACCTTCATCGGTGAGGAGCTCCATGAGGATGGAGTGGGGAACGCGGCCGTCCATAATGACCACATTGCGGACACCGCGGGAAAGGGCCTTGGCGCAGCATTCCACCTTCGGGATCATGCCGCCGGAGATGATTCCGCTGTCATACAGGGAGGGCAGTTCCGGCAGGGTGATCTGCGGGATCAGGGTGGAAGGATCATTCTTGTCTTTCAGCACGCCGGCGATATCCGTCATCATGATCAGGCGTTCGGCACCCAGGGCACCGGCAATGTAAGCCGCGGCGGTGTCGCCGTTGATGTTGTAGGCGTTGCCGTTCTTGTCGCAGCCAACGGTGGAAACAACGGGAATGTAGCCGCGGTCCAGCAGGTCGGTAACCGGCTGGATGTGCACCTTCTGGATTTCGCCCACATAACCGAGACGCTCATCCTTCATGCTGCACTGCAGCAGGCGGCCGTCCATACCTGAGAGACCGACGGCTTTGCCACCCTTCATTTCCAGCAGATTGACCAGGGTCTTGTTGATCTTTCCGGCCAGCACCATCTGGACAATGTCCATGGTTTCCTTGTCCGTGACCCGTAGGCCGTCCACAAACTCCGGCTTCTTGCCGAGCTTGTCCATGAGGTCGTTGATTTCCGGACCGCCGCCGTGCACCAGCACGATCCGCACGCCGATGAGCCACAGAAGGACGATGTCCTCCATGACCTGCTGCTTCAGCTGATCATTGATCATGGCGTTGCCGCCGTATTTCACGACGACCACCTTGCCGGTATACCGGCGGATATAGGGAAGGGCGGCGGTCAGGACTTCCGCGCGCTCCATGTTTGTCAGATCACTGTGCATAAAGAACTCCTTTATAATGAAGAATGAAAAATGAAGAATGAAGAATTAAAAGTTCAGGTGCGGTAGTCGCCGTTGATTTTGACGTAATCGTAGGTGAGGTCGCAGCCGAAAGCGGTGGCTTCCTCGCTGCCCATATTCATATCGCAGTCAAAGTGGACATCATGCTCGGAAAGGATTTCCAGGGCTTTATCCTCATCAAAGAGCTGCACGCAGCCGTCCTTATAGAAGCAGACAGAACCGCTTTCCCCGGTCATGGTAATGGTAATATCCGCGGGGTTGAAATCAGGACCGGCATAGCCCAGCGCACAGAGCACGCGGCCGCAGTTGGCGTCCTTTCCGTAGATCATAGCCTTGACCAGGCTGGAACCGACCACGGAACGGGCCAGGATCCGGGCATTTTCTTTTGTATCCGCGTTGAAAACGCGGGTCTCGATCAGGTGAGTGGCTCCTTCGCCGTCGGAGGCCATAAGCCTGGCCAGGTCGTGACAGACGCTGAAGAGGGCAGCGCAGAACAGATCGTAGGCTTCTCCCTCCGCGGTGATCGGCTTGTTGCCGGCCAGACCGCTGGACAGGAGAAGCAGCGTATCGTTGGTGCTGGTATCGCCGTCCACGGTGATCATGTTGAAAGTATCCTTGATCACGGCGCTGAGGGCTTTCTGCAGCAGGGCAGGGTCAATGGCGCAATCGGTGCCCAGATAGCCCAGCATGGTGCACATGTTCGGATGGATCATGCCGGAGCCCTTGCTCATACCGCCGAGACGGACGGTGACGGTTCCTTCACCGGAAGCAGCAGGCAGATCAAATTCCACCGCGTATTCCTTATTGACGGTATCAGTGGTCATGATCGCTTTGCTGGCCAGGGTAGCGGCTTCGGCAGAATCGGACAGCTGATCCGCCATGGCGGTGACGCCGGCGATAATCCGGTCCAGCGGTACGTTCGGGCCGATGACGCCGGTGGAACCCACAAGAACTTCATTGGCGGAAATTCCCAGGATTTCGGCGGTATGCTTCGCGGTTTCAGAGCACAGGCGCATGCCTTCCTCTCCGGTGCCTGCATTGGCAATACCGGTGTTGACCACAACGGCACGCACCGGCTTGCCGGCTTTGACGATGCCCATGTCCCAGAGCACCGGAGCAGCTTTCACTTTATTGGAGGTGAAAGTGCCGGCCAGGGCACAGGGAACGTCCGTGAAGAGGAGTGCCATGTCCCGCCGGTTCTGATACTTAATGCCGGCTTCACAGCTGGCGGCTTTAAATCCCTTTGCGGCAGTGAATCCGCCGGTGATCTTACGAATCTTCATTGTCTTCTCCTTCGCTGCATCTGATCTGTTACCCAAATCAAAGATTTGGACAGATCATGATATAAACCGTGTGATGTTCTTTTCGTTCAGCACGAAGTCGTAGTAGTACACATCCGCCCGCTGGTTCCAGCCGATCTGTTTCCAGAAGGCATTGCCGGCATCATTGGCGGTAAAGGCGATCAGGGCGACCTTATTGATGCCCATGGCCTTCAGCTGATGCATACAGAAGCCGACCATATGGGTTCCGATGCCCCGGCGACGGTATTCCTTCGCAACGCAGACATGGTACAGATAACCCTGGCGGCCATCGGATCCGCAAAGGATCGTTCCGACAATCCGGTTTCCGGCTTTCGCCACTACGCTGGTGGTGGGATTGCGCAGGATAAACCGTTCAATATCTTCCCGGGAATCATCCAGTGCCCGGATTCCAAAGCCGCGGATGGTCATCCACAGGGCCCGGACATCGTCATAATCCTCCGGCTTCATCGGCATGATGTCGATTTCGTTGATTAACTGCTGATCCATCGATAACTCCCCGTTGAGTCTGATGTTCTTTAGATGACCAGGCCTTCCGCTTCATTGAGGCCAAGGGCGATGTTCATGTTCTGGATTGCCGCACCTGAAGCGCCTTTGCCCAGGTTGTCAAAGCGGGATACCAGGAGGATTCTTTCCTCATTACCGTATACAGAGACCTGGAGGTCATCCCGGCCGGCAAAAGCACCGGCAGAGAGGAATCCGTTCTCATGCGGCGCGTCCGCAAAGCGGATCAGGCCGGACGTATAATAAGCTTTGTAGGCTTCTTTGATTTCCTCAATCGAAGCGGAGGTATCCGCGGAGGTCAGCGGCACGGTGACTTCCATACCGGCGTAATACGGTGCCACGATGGGGCAGAACACCGGCGCGTAGTCCAGACCGCAGAGCTTAGCCATTTCCGGCAGGTGCTTATGGGTCTGACCGAGACCATACTGACGGGGAGCCTGATACAGCGGATCCACGTTCTCAGCCTCATATTCCGCGATCATCTTCTTGCCGCCGCCGGAATACCCGGTGATGGAGAAGCAGGAAAGACGGACGTCCTTTTTGACCAGTCCCGCGGAAACCAGCGGCGCCACCAGGGAAATGAAGCCGGTGGCATGGCAGCCGGGGTTGGCGATGCGCTTTGCAGTCTGCAGCTTTTCCCGCTGGCCGGTCAGCTCCGCCATGCCGTAGGTCCAGCCTTCCGCCACCCGGTGGGCAGTGGAGGTATCGATGATGACCGCGTCCGTGCTTGTGACGAAAGAGGCTGCCTCGATGGCTGCTGCATCCGGCAGGCAGAGAAAGGAAACAGCGGCGCTGTTGAGGGCATCCGCCCGGGCAGCAGGATCCTTACGGGTTTCCTCCGGCAGGATAATCAGTTTAATGTCCTTCCGGGCGGAAAGCCGCTCCCGAATCCTCAGGCCGGTGGTGCCGGCGCTGCCGTCAATAAATACGTTGATCATAGGAGGTCCTTTCGTGGAAATTCAGGATTCAGAATTCAGAATTCAGAATTAATGGTTATTCCCGATGATACGAAACCATCCCGCCGGCCGTACGGAGGGCGGGAATGGTTAAGGATCTATGGAAGATTACTTCTTCTGATTGGCAGCGTCCACCATGGCCTGGACCTTGGTGGGCAGTCCGAACAGGGTGATGAAGCCGGCGGAATCCTTCTGGTCGTAGTCACTGGCGCCGAAGGTAGCGATATCTTCAGAATACAGGGAATAATCGCTCCAGACACCGGCTTTGATGATGTTGCCCTTGTAGAGCTTAAGCTTCACTTTACCGGTGACCTTCTCCTGGGTCTTGTCCACGAAGGCGGACAGCGCTTCCCGCAGGGGAGAGAACCACAGGCCGTTGTAAACCAGCTCGGCGAAGGTGATGGACAGCTTCTGCTTTTCATGCATGGTCAGCTTGTCCAGGCATATGGACTCGAGGGTCTCATGGGCCTTGTACAGGATGGTTCCGCCGGGGGTCTCATAGACGCCGCGGCACTTCATGCCGACCAGCCGGTTTTCCACGATGTCAATGATGCCGATGCCGTTGGCGCCGCCCAGCTCATTGAGCTTGAGGATGATGTTCTTGGCGGACATCTTCTCGCCGTCCAGGGCCACCGGAATACCCTTTTCAAAGTCGATGGTCACGTAGGTGGGCTTATCGGGAGCGTCGATGGGAGAAACGCCCATTTCCAGGAAGCCGGGCTTCTCATACAGCGGCTCGTTACCGGTATCTTCCAGATCCAGACCTTCATGGCTCAGGTGCCAGAGGTTCTTGTCCTTGGAGTAGTTGGTTTCCCGGTTGATCTTCAGCGGGATGTTGTGGGCTTCCGCATAGTCGATTTCCTCATCCCGGGAGACGATGTCCCACTCACGCCAGGGAGCGATGATGGGCATGTCGGGCGCGAAGTGCTTTACGGCCAGCTCAAACCGGACCTGGTCGTTGCCCTTGCCGGTGCAGCCGTGGCAGATGGCGTCAGCGCCTTCCTTCTTGGCGATTTCCACAAGGCCCTTGGCGATGCAGGGACGGGCGTGGCTGGTGCCCAGCAGGTAATCTTCATACACAGCGCCGGCTTTCATGGTGGGGATGATGTAGTCATCCACATATTCCTCCGTCAGGTCCAGAACATACAGCTTGCTGGCGCCGGTCTTAATGGCCTTCTCTTCCAGGCCGTCCAGCTCGGTGCCCTGGCCGACGTCGCCGGAGACGGCGATGATTTCAGGATTGTTGTAGTTCTCCTTCAGCCACGGGATGATAATGGATGTATCGAGACCGCCGGAGTAGGCGAGGACGATTTTCTTGATGTCAGCTTTATTCATTGGGGTGACCTCCTTCTGCATGATTATGCAGGCAATATACACCGCTTAAAACCGGTTGTCAAGAGGAAAACAATAGAAAATCACAAGAAAATTGAAGTTTTTTCAAAAATGAATATATGCATAATGTTATGCATAAACAATACAATTCATGAATAGAAACGAAACAAAAGGGATATCAAAAAACGGCTGTACGCAGGTACAACCGTTTCAGATGATCTGTCCGGCATCGACGGATGTTATAAGCGTTACTTGTTTTCCGGCCAGGGCTGATCAAAGGGAACCCATATTCTGTGCTTAAAGCACCGGCGGAAGCGGTAATAGCGGTCATGTTCCCGCCATTTGTGGGAAATGGCGGAGCCTTTGACAGTGAAATCCGCGGTGCAGTCAGGATGCAGTTCCTTAAAACGCTTCTGTTCAGATTCGGGCAGTTTCTTCAGCGCGTTGGCCCAGAAGCGGTCCAGGGAGGTGACCTCATCCAGCGGGGACAGGTCTGTTACCCAGGTGGAGGAAACATTCAGATCCAGCATCTCCCTGCAGTTGGCCAGGGGAGACAGATCTGAGACGTGGGTGTTGTGCACTTCCAGATACTTCAGGTGGGCCAGCTTGCCGACTTCCGTCAGATCATCCACATGATCGTTGTTGGAAATAATCAGAAGCTCCAGATCGGGGAAGAACCGGAGAAAGCTCAGGTCTGTGAAAGCATTATGGCCAACATCCAGGGCTTTCAGACCGGGGACATATTTCAGCAGTTCCAGATCAGCGGACTTCAGGCGGGTGCCGTAATCGGTATGGTTCAGGGTGCTGTAGGCGGTGGCATTGGTAGGACAGTAATGCTCTCCCCGCAGATGCACCAGCCATTCAAAATGAATTTCGGGGTGTTCCTCCATGAGGGGGATGAAGGTATCGTTGGAGGGAAGCTTGTTGGTGGAGTTGTCAACGGATTTCACATTCGGGCACAGGGCCAGAAGCAGGCGGAAGGATTTATCGCCCAGATCTTTTTCCGCTTTGGTCAGATCCAGTTCCTCGCTTTCATCTGAAAAGGAGATACCGTTCCATTTGCAGGTGAAATGAAACACTGCGCCGTCCGGCAGGGCGGCCTTCAGTTCCGTAAGCTGCTTCGGATTCCAGCCGATATTGCTGGCAACGGCTTCCATCGGCTGGTTTTTTTTGACATATTTCAGCGCCTTGGCGTAGTTGGTGGGAAGATCATCCGCGGAAGCGGTGAGGACAAATGACAGAAGCAGGCACAGGAGTCCGCAGAAAAGCAGGGTGCGGAAAGGCTTTTTCATCATGAAACCTCCTTGTGAAACATGAAAATATTATCGTAAAAGTTACTGCCTGTGTCAAGCCGTCCGGGCGCTAAAGAAGCTTGCGCGGAAAGCCTTCCTATGATATAAATAATCCTGATGAAAACCCGGGAGGAATGATCTGAAATGCGAGCAGGAAAGCTTGTTATTCTGGTGCTGACGGCCATTATGCTGGTCCTCTGCACGCTTGGTTCCGCTGCGGCGGACATTAAACCGATTCCGCTGGATATGCTTGAGCACGGAACCGCACCGAAGGATGAGTGCTGGGTGGTGCCGGGCAAGGAATATGAAGACGAATCCATCCATGTGGTCCTGGAGGAGAGAAGGAACTATAAATCCAAGTCCAGCGACGGCAACATCACCATCCGCTGGGCGGTGATTGAGATCAAGGATCCCTCCCAGCTGCGCACGGCGCTGAGCTATGACAGCTTTGAGAACAAGGACCTGGCGACAGCCCCGGAAATGGTCGCGTACCTGAATCCGGTTGTTTCCTTTAATGACGACTATGTCAAAATGAACAACTATAAGGGCTACGTGATGCGGCAGGGCGTGCTCTACAGCGATAACCTGGACGAGTGGAGCGATGAGCTGAAGCAGGATGTGCTGATCATTGACGACCAGGGTGATTTCTCCGTGGTGCAGAAGGCCACATCCGCGGATGTGCAAGCCCGGATTGCTGAACTGGAAGGAGAAGGACGCCAGGCTGTCAATACCTTTACTTTCGGCCCCACGCTGGTGCTGAACGGTGAGGCACAGGAGATCAAGGGCAAGGATAGCACCCACACGGTGATTACCGCGACGGCCCGGACCGCCTTCTGCCAGCTGGACACGCTGAAATACGCGGTGTTTGCGGCCGACTGCCCCCAGACCGGATACGGCATCAACTGCCAGGAACTGGCCAACTTCATCGTGAAGACCTTCCCGGAGTGCAAGGTGGCCTATAATCTGGATGGCGGCGGATCTTCCCGGCTGTTCATGGGACAGAAGAAGGTCAACAAGGCAATGGGACGGCGTGAAATCTACGGAATGATCTATTTCGCGTCCGCTGTATCGGAGGATTAAATATGACAGGCTTTGCGCTTGTGATGGCCGGAGCAGCCATAGCGGCACTGCTGCTGATGCTCCTGATGAAAAAGAAGACGGGAATCAAGACACAGTCAGCGTTCATTTTCGGAGCGCTGGCTGTTCCGCTTTGTGTTCTGATTGGCCGGGCAGGATTCTGGATCTGCAATATCGAGTGGCAGAAAAAGATCGGGGCCTCCTTCCTGGATTTCCTGGGAAGCGGATACAGCTATATGCTGTACGGTGCCGTAATCGGCGGATTTATCGCGGCTTTCCTGACCGCGAAAATCAGCGGGGATTCCTTCGGAAAGATTATAGACGCGGCCGCCGCGCCGGCAGCCCTGCTGATTGCTGCCGGACGATTTGCCGAATACCTGGTTGAAAAGGGTGCAGGCTTCGGCGTCGGCGTGGTGGACTGGTTCGATCCCTATGAGGAATGGAGCATGATCGCCTGGGAGGAGCCGGACGCGATCTGCCGTTTTCCCTTTGCGGTGCAGAACTATTACGGTACCTGGAAGTTTGCCATTAACCTGTGGGAAGGCCTGGCGGCCATCATCTTCCTGATTGTGCTGCTGCGGATGAGGAAACGGAAATCCGGCGGTGTCGCGTCGCTGCTCCTGCTGATGTATGCTTCCTGCCAGATCACCTTTGAATCCATGCGGCGGGACGATGTAATCATCTGGGGCTTTGTAAAAGCCAACCAGCTGATCAGCGCCCTGCTGGTGCTGGGACTCCTGATCTTCTGCTGGCTGAAGCAGCCGAGGACAGAACGGAAGGTTCCCGAACTGTGTATCCGAACGGCGCTGCTGCTGGTGTTCGCCGGGATCATCATGCTGATGGAGTTCGCCCTGGATCAGAAGGTTGGATTCCTGCTGTGGATGCGGGCAGACCTGACCTATATGGTGATGGTGCTGTGCTGCGTCGGAATGCTGCTGACGGTCCTGCCGCAATGGCGCAAAGCTTTTCCGAAGGAAGCCTGATATCATACGTTCCTGTAACCGGAACCCTCATCGGGGTTCCGGTTTTGTTATGGGCGAAAGCATATGATATAATCCAACTGCAAGTTGGAGAAATTAACAAGAATCAACCAACACGTCATTGAAATAAAAGGATATACAGACTATATTGTATTTGCCGGCAGACACAAAACATAATGGAGGAACAAATCATGAACGATATCAGAATCTGTGAACAGATCAGTTTTCTGAGGAGACAGAAGGGTATTACCCAGGAAACGCTTGCCAGGCATTTCGGCGTGACGAACCAGACCGTTTCCAAATGGGAATCAGGACAATGTTATCCGGATATCCAGCTAGTTCCGCAGATTGCGGATTATTTCGGGATTTCGGTTGATGAGCTTATGGGGCATACGCCGGCCGCAAGCCTGGAAGCATTATGCCTGACACTGAAAAAGTATTTCACTGACCTGCCGGAGGCAAAATGCTTTGACGAAGCTTACCGGCTGGCGGCACAGCTGCACGAGATTGTCATCTCCGCCGGATATAAAAGGCAGATCTGCTGGAAGGAAAAGGATTACGCAAAGGGATGCTCGGGAACATGGGGCCTGTCCGCGTGGAGCGATACAGAAGGCCAGGCTGTCAGGGAAGGAAACGTGATCCTGTTTGCTGACAACAGGGCATGGAACAAAAAGAAAAAGACAGAGATCCGGAAAAACGCATGCATGCTGGAACTGTTTGGTGATGAAAGAGTATTGAAGGTCCTGTTTGCCCTGCAGGAAATGACTACCGGAGAGCCTGACCGGTATGCTTCGGCGGAGGAAATCGCAAAAGCGGTGAAGACGGAAGCTGCTGAAGCAGAAAAGATTCTTTCTGAACTGCCGGTATCCGTACAGGAAGGGCAGGAAGAGGAAAGGTACAGGATTGAAGGATATGCCGCCTGGATTCCGGCCATTCTGGCTATGATCCATTAACGGCGCAAAGAGAATCGACAGGAGAGAGGAAAAAGTCCTTGCATTTATCATCGGCCTATGCTATAATCCCTTTCGCTGACCGTTTGGGATTATAGCTCAGTTGGTTAGAGCACCACGTTGACATCGTGGGGGTCATAGGTTCGAGTCCTACTAATCCCACCAAAGCAGAAGGGCCTTCCGTAAGGAAAGGCCCTTTTGCTTTGGTGGGAATAATAGAACCTATGACTACGGGGCCCCACGATCGTGGGGGCAGACGAAGGAAGCGTCAGCCCAGTGGGCTGTCTGGCAAAGCCGGAAACGACCTGAGTCTGTTAGCGTGAAAGGGAGAATGAAGCCCGCTCCAAGGGCTTCAGGAGACCATTGAACGAACGGAACATAGGTTCGAATAAACACAATTCTTATCACCATTTTTGATATATATTGAATGCAAAAGAACAAATTACCCGTTATAATAACAGAAAAGCCGATATACCAAACAAACGGGGGATCACTAAATGAAAAAGTACTTCCTTTTTACTGCAGCAGTTATCCTTGTTTGTATTGCCTTTTGCTTTGGAACATGGGCAGAGGCGGCGTCTTTGTATCCTGCCGAAGCTGAAGATTATTTATGGGGATATATTAACGACAAAGGTGAATGGGTGATTGAACCGCAGTATGAATATGCAGATGATTTTTGCGGTGAGTATGCCATTGTGTTAAAGCTGGCACAGGAAGATTCAGAAGAGAAAATATACGAAATCATCAATGCCAAAGGGGAAACGATTGTCGGGAATATTCGCGGTATTGATGATTATGCGGAAGATAATCCATATATCGGGGACAGATGCTACTGGGTGTACGGTTATGAAAAAACCGGGGACAGAGATGACGAGTTTATCGCCAAAGGATGTTTTGACTGGCGGACCGGGAAAAGAACGGAACTGGATCCGGAAACAGATTATGAGTTTGAACACGATGTTTCTTTCAACGGAAGCGTTGTATCGGTTATATCACCCGAGGGAGCATACGGTTTTTACGACCTGCAAACAGAACGGCTTGTTATTGAACCGCAGTTTGACCCTTTAAACATATGGGACATTTATTTATCCTGGAATGATTGTACTGTGATCCAGGAATACGGAGAAGGTTCCAAGTATGATCCATTCTATTATGTTACTGCAGAAGGTACAGTTGTGCCTTTGCCTGAAACACTTATCCTCCCCGACAGCGCGGGTGGGACAATCCATGCAGAAATATATTTCGCGGGCAGCAGAGGCATTGTGTGCATGACAAATGATGACCGTTATGTTCTCCTTGATTCCGATGGGCATCCGGTAACCGGCGTTTTGCTGGATTATCTGGATTGCCGTAACGGAAATATCATGATTTCAAAAGACGGACAGTCATACCAGTGTATCAGACCGGACGGCAGCGTATTGTTTGAAGGGGAATACCGGATAGTTGAGGATGCCTGGACCGAAGGATATCTTGCGGTACAGACAAAAGATGGACAGAACATGATAATCCGTGAAGACGGAACCTGCGCGGCGGAACTTTCGGTTCCATGCCAAGCAGTATGTACGGGAAAGAAAATGACAGCCTACATCGAATGGGATGACGAGATAGGATCAAGATGGTTTCTTTTTGACAGGAAGAGCGAAACCGTTAAAGAAATCAATGTCAAAGGTTGGATTGAATCCATTACCGAAAACGGGACGGTACTTTACAAGTCAGATGAAACAGAACTGTATGGCTTTATGGACGCTGACGGTAACTGCCTGCAGGAAGCTATATATGAGGTAGATGAGGACTACCATGAAGGATTTATGGACTTCAGCGATTATGCTTACGGTATGATCTGCGTGATAAAGGATGGAAAGGCCGGATACATCAATGAAAAAGGAGAAACGGCGATTCCATGCCAATATGAAGACGCTCAGCAGTTTAAAGGCGAACTGGCGCAGGTCGAGACGGAAGAGCATGATGATCAATATATCAATCATAAAGGAGAAGTGGTGTTTGTTTTCGGCCAGGAAAGCGAAGAAGACGCATAAACTGACTCACAAAATATACTGTGAAAAGACAAAAATAAAAGCAGGAAAACGGCAAACCATACCGAAAAGAATGGATAGCCTGCCGCTGTTATGCTGTCAGCAGGGAATACGAGAAGGATAAGGAGCAGAAGATTTCCTGAAGGAATGAACTGATACTGCAGACAAGTATGGAAAAGAACTATCATTTACTGATTATCAACCCGGGTTCCACATCCACCAAGATCAGCCTCTTTGAAAACAAAAAGGAACTGTTCCAGAAGAGTCAGTTCCATGACGCGCCGGTTCTGCTGCAGTTTCCCCATGTGAACGGCCAGGTGCCGTTCCGGTACCAGGTGATCCTGGATATGCTGAAGGAGGAAGGAGTAGACCCTTCCGATATCGACGTGTTTGTCGGCCGCGGCGGCAGCGCCTGCACGCAGCCCAGCGGTGTGACGATCATCGACCAGAAGCTGTATGACGATACCGAGGCAGCAGTCGGCGGAAGCGAACATGCCGCGAAGCTGGGCGTGATGCTGGCCTGGCGGTTTGCGCAGAACTATCACAAGCCTGCCTATACGCTGAACCCCACCAATGTGGATGAATACTGCGATTACGCACGCCTGACGGGCATCCGCGGGCTCTACCGCACGCCCCATTCCCATGTGCTGAACCCCAAGGCTGTTGCGATTGCTCATGCGGAATCCATGGGCAAACGGTACGAGGACTGCAATTTCATTGTGGGTCATATTGACGGCGGTGTTACGGTCAGTACGCATTATCACGGAAAAATGATCGACGGCACCATGGGCGCGGACGGCGACGGCCCGTTTGCTCCCACCCGGATCGGCAGCGTGCCGGTGCTGGAACTGCTGGATTATCTTGAGACTCATCCCCTGGATGACGTACGGAGGATGTGCTCCCGGTCCGGTGGATTCGTCAGCCTTTTCGGTACCTCCAACTCGGATACCGTGCACGCGCTGGTGGAACAGGGGGACAAAAAGGCTGTGCTGGTCTGGAACACGATGATTTACCAGATCTGCAAGAGCATCGGTGAAATGAGCGCTGTGCTGTGCGGTAAGGTGGACGCGATCCTGCTGACCGGCGGACTGATGCGGTTTGACGACATCACCGAAGGCATTAAGGAACGCTGCGGCTGGATCGCCCCGATTTACGTCTATCCGGGCGAGATGGAACAGGAGGCCATGGCTTTCCCGGTGCTGAAGGTGCTGCGCGGCGAAGCTGAAGCCATTACCTACAGCGGCAAAAACGTCTGGCAGGGTTTTGAGGGACTGGATCTGTGAACGATTCACCGCAGACGGAACATATGAAAAAGAGCGGGTGCGTCAGATGACGCACCCGCTTTTTGATCTGTCCGGAACAGCTGGAACGAAAAGAAATTCGTCCGGGTCATTCTTTGCAGAACAATCCCAATGACGGCACCTGCGGCCAGACCGTCGATGAAAGGAACGGTTTTGAAGAAAATGCCAAAGAGCCCTTCCGTATTGAAGAAAAAGTAGATAATCAGTCCTACGTTCATCGTACCGAAGGAAGCCAGGCTGATATATCCGGCAAGCTCTTTCCATAAGAGGGAGAGAAAGGAGGATCCAGTTTCTTCCTCTCTTTGACGGATGAATTCGGAGATTTTGTTTTTCCCGCAGCCGAGCATGATCTGATCCTCCTTCCAAACACCATTGCAATCACTCGGCCTATCGTGATCAGATTATAACATTGCTGAAACGAGCAATACAGAACAGGATATGAAAAATAAGCCTGATTATCTTGCAGTCTGAATGGAAAAACGGAAACGGGAAGAGAAATCCTCAGCAAACTGGCCTTATATAATTCATAAATACTGGCTATTTTGCTATAGCCAGAATGATTGTATACTTCCTGTCTGTACAGATCATGTAAACCCGGAGGGATAAACTATGAAAAGAATACTGACAATCCAGGACCTCTCCTGCTTCGGAAAGTGTTCCCTGACGGTCGCACTGCCGATTTTGTCCGCTATGGGAATTGAAACCGTGATTCTTCCGACGGCGGTGCTCAGCACGCACACGCTGTTTAAGAACTTTACATGCAAGGATCTTTCCGACCAGCTGATGCCCATCACTGATCACTGGAAGCAGGAAGGAATCACCTTTGATGCGATTTATACCGGGTACCTGGGAACCGAGGAAGAAATCGACACGGTTATCCGGATCATAGAGACTTTCCGGAATGAGAATACCCTTGTGATTGTTGATCCGGCAATGGGGGATAACGGCAGGCTTTACGCGGCTTTTGACGAGCATTACGCAAAGCAGAACGCGAAGCTGTGCGCGGTTGCCGATATTGCGGATCCGAACATCACGGAAGCTGCTTTCCTGACAGGCCTGCCTTACCGGGAAACTTATTCCGAAGAGTATATCCGGGAACTGCTGCTTGCCCTGGCGGAGATCGGAACCAAAACGCCGGTTCTGACCGGGGTATCCCTCAGCGAAGGAAAAACCGGCGCCATGGGATATGACGCGGAAAAGAAGGAATTCTTCCATTACCAGAACGATCGGGTTCCGGCAGTATATCACGGAACCGGGGATATCTTCTCAAGCGTCCTGGCCGGAGCCTTTGTGCTGGGACTGAGCAGGGAAGCAGCGCTGAAGATCGCGGCTGACTATACGGCAATGACGATCGATGAAACACTGAAGAATCCGGGAAATCCCTGGTATGGGGTGGATTTTGAGAAGACAATTCCGGAGCTGGTCCGACTGATCGGGAACGCGAAAGCCTGATCCTGACAATGAAAGAAGAGAAAAAACTCCTGTGTGCAAGGCAGGAGTTTTTTCAATGGCTGCGCGGGTTGCACGGCAGGATAAAAAAGAAAAACAGAATGCAAGGGACTGTCCTCATGCAGGCTTCTGTGTTACAATGCTGAACATGGAGGTGGTGAGGTTGATCAAAGCCGTGGTTTTCGATATGTTTGAGACGCTGGTGACCCTGTTTGAAGGCAGAACATACTTTGGAGAAGATCTGGCTGCAGATGTCGGCGCAGATCTTTTTACGTTCAGGAAAGAATGGCATGCCATTGAGAAAGAACGGAGCATCGGTAAGTATACCATTGAGGAAGGTCTTGAACTTGTCCTGAAAAAGCTGGGACTTTATACCGCAGAGAAGGTGAAGCTGGCAACTGCCAAGAGACGCGAGGCGCTGGGGGATTCTTTTTCGGCCATTCCCGATGATACATTCCTGCTGCTGCAGGGACTGAAGGAACGGGGATTGAAGATCGGACTGATTACCAACACTTTTTCAGATGAGCGGGACATCATCCGGGAAAGCCGGCTGTTTCCGTACTTTGACATAGCCCTGATTTCCTATGAGCAGGGTATCTGCAAGCCTGATCCGGCCCTGTTCCGGAAAATGACGGAGCAGCTGAACGTGAAGGCGGAGGAATGCCTGTATGTGGGCGACGGCGGATCCAGAGAACTATACGCTGCACGGGACGCGGGTATGCATCCGATGCAGTGTACCTGGTTTCATGAAAGAGCGTATGAACCGCATATTCCCTGTCCCATACTGGAGAAGTTTGAACACGTGGAGCATCAGGCGGATATTCTGAAATGCCTGGATGAGATGAAAGAAGAAAAGTGATATGATACAGAACAAACGTGACCTTGGCGGTCTGAAAACAAGAGACGGAAAGACGATCAGGACAGGAATGCTGGTTCGCTCCGCCCTGCTGGCACAGGCGGAGGAGCATGATCTGGACGGAGTGGCCACGGTGATCGACCTGCGGACAATCGCGGAGAGGGACGAAATGCCGGACCGGGCCTGCGGCAGGGAATACCTGCCCATACCGATTTTTGAAAAGGTGAACGAAAGCATCGACGGCGTCAGTCACGAAAAGAAAGAGGAGCAGTCTCTCATTCCGGACATGGCGGTACTTTACGGGATCATGATGAAGCAGTACGCTGATTCATTCCGCCGGGTGCTGACGGCTGTTCTGGAACATGATTACAGCAAGGGCGCAGTTCTGTGGCACTGTTCGGAGGGGAAGGACCGGTGCGGAATGACTGCGGCACTGGTGCTGGAAGCGCTGGGGGTAGACCGGGACACGATCATGGAAGATTATCTGAAAACTAACCTGGTCAATCTGCCGAAGGCAGAGGCTATCCGGGAAAAGCTTCAGGCTACCCACGGACAGGAGATGGCAGATGGCGCCTATCAGGCCTATATTGCGGATGAAAAATATCTGAGGGCAGCATGGGAAGAAATGGGTAATGACTACATTTCCGGAAGACTGGGAATTCCGGAAGAGACCCTGGAGGCATTCCGGAAAACAATGCTGGAGTAAAACAGGAAGGAAAACCACATGAAGACAATAGGAAATCTGTTATGGTTTATTTTCGGTGGATTTATCAGCGGGCTGCTCTGGCTGATTGCCGGCTTGCTCTGCTGTGTGACGGTAGTCGGCATTCCGCTTGGACGGCAGTGTTTCAAATTTGCCAGCCTGTCTTTCCATCCCTTCGTAAGGGAAATCCTCTACGGCGGAGGAGCAGCTTCCACGCTGGCCAATGTGATCTGGATTATCTGCTGCGGACTGTGGATGGCGATCTATAACCTGATCGCTGGCTTCCTCTGGTGCTGTACGGTGATCGGGATTCCATTCGGAAAACAGTTCTTCAAGATTGCCAAGCTGGCACTGACTCCTTTCGGAACCAGGATTATTCATCACTGACAATAAAGGGGCATTCCGTTCAGGAATGCCCCTTCAGTATGTGTTCAGATTCTTTAATCAGTTTTCTCAGCAGTGAAAAGCTGCAGTTTTGCGTAGAAGTCTTCCAGAATGTACCGGGAGTCCGCGCTTTTGTAGATCCGGATCACCGGATTACCGGAACGGGAGATGGAGGAAGTGTCTTCGCTGACATGAGGAGCCGGCGCATAGACATATTTTCCACACTCAGGATTGAGCGCGATGGCGATGGCAGGAGAATCACCAAGCGACCAGGATTCTCCCTGGGTCCAGCCCGCACGGGGAGAAAGATTGTAATCAATCATATTCTCATACAGATGCTTTCCAATCCGGCCACAGGGGAGAACCTTCAGTTTCAGTTCCGCCAGGCCTACGGTGACGGTGGTATAGACATCGGAAGGTACCAGCCAGATATCGGCGCCACTTTCCAGTACATAATTGGCCGCGGTGATATCATTGCCCGCGTTGAATTCCCGGAAAGGTGCGGGTTTATCCGATAAACCATGAGTACCGATCCAGATGACTTTGATCCGATCCCGGATCGCCGGCTTCCGCTTCAGGGCGACAGCAAGGTTGGTGACGGCTCCCTGACAGAGGATATAAAGAGGTTTCGGATCCTCCTTCATGGCTTCTGTGATGATAAAGTCCACCGCTTCAGAAACCGGATCCGGCCAGCCTTCGACGTCCACAGGGCTTTCTTCCCCCATTAGAACAGGGACCTTCAGATCCATTGCATCGAGAATGGTAAGGATTTCGTCATAGCTCTTCCGTACAGAACCGGGCTCATTGAAGTGCTCAGCCAGGATGCCCTTCACAATGAGTTTCGGACTGAGGAGCGCCTGGACAATTGCAAAGGGATCATCTGCTTCACAGGCAGCGTCCGTATCGATAATCACCCGTATCTTTTTTGCATCCGGAATGCTGATCATATGCGTCATCCTTTCTTTCAGGGTTTATTATTCTTCTTCGTCCGGTTCGCTGCTGATGGGCAGGCAATCCAGTACGGACAGGGCTTCCGCAAAATGACTGAAAAGAGTATAGAAACGGAAAATACCGCGCATCGGAGGCTGTTCCCTGAAGACGTCACCGACACCGGAAATCTGATCCTTCAGGAACGGGATGTCCCTTTGACGGAAAGCGTCATCCAGAATATTAGCCTGCAGTTCGTAAAGATCAATCAGGAAGCAAAGGTCATCCGGTTCGGGCGCACGGCCGTTGTTTTTACCGCATTCGGTACAAATATCACCGGAATACAGGCGCTTACATTTCCGGCAGTACAGGAGATGATCCGGAAGCGCCTTCTGCTCCGGAATCTCAGGCTGCTCCGGCTGTGCCGGGGACTCTGCTTGTGCCTGGGAATTATCCTGAACAGGCTGCAGGGGAGGCGTACCGGATTCATCCGGTACGGTGAAGAGATCCTCCCCATGGAACAAGGCCTGCAGTTCCTCCTTCAGCCGGCTGACATCCGCAGGGGCAAGACTGCCGCCGACTTCTTTCTTTTTAAGCTGAGAGAGAACGGTATCGATTTCCGGATATTCCTCCACGAATTCTTCATAGGAAGTCCAGATGCCGAAGATTTTGCGGACGGTCTTCGCATCCTCAATGTCTTCCAGGAAAAGATCCTCCTGCAGGGGTTTTCCGGAGGCGCGTCTGGCGGACAGCAGCCCGATACGGGCATCCCGCCCGGCAGGGGTTTCGTAGAGCAGGTATTTCCTGTTTTCAGGCATGGGGGTTTCGTTTTCCTCCTTCGGAGTCCTGAAAACATTGGCATGGTAGCAGTCTTCACAGACATGGAGGGTTCTGGTTTTGCCATGTTCGGTTGTCACCACAGGAATCAAGGTGTCCGTCGGCATATCGCAAAGCTCACACTTTTTTCCGTCTTCCCCGGAACTGCCGGCGGCCTCCTCCGCTTTGAGTTTTCTGTAACGGATGAAGAGCCTGATGATACCGACAATGAGACAGACGCCGCTTGCGACAGGAGAAAATAAAGCGCAAAGCAGAGCCAGAAGGATGAGAAGAATTTCGAAAAGCGTCCAGCTGTTCAAATCGTCTTTTTTCACAGGATTTCTGTTATGATCATAGGACATAAACAAAACACCCCTTTCTGTATACAATATAGCAGAAGGGGTGTTTCATTGTCATTACAGGGAAGTAAAAATCATGTAAATTTTCACATGAATCAGTTTTCCGGATGACGAATCCGGTCCTCCAGCGCCTTCAGAACGGTAAATTCACGCAGATAGATGCCCCGTCGCATTTCATCGGTATCTGTATAATCGGCATGTGTTCCGAATATCCCGATGATTTCGTCCAGGGGCAGCCATCGGGGTTCCATACCGACTTCCTGTTCCCGGGCGGTCAGCTTTACCCTGGTCTGCCCTGTGACCGTCCCGAAGAAATAACGGCTGATATATTTCCAGTCCTCGTAGAATTCATCCATTTCCAGAACACATTCCGAAGGGAAAACCATGAAGCCGGTTTCTTCAGCCAGCTCCCGTGCACAGCATTCACGTTCATCTTCGCCTGCTTCAAGACCACCGCCGGGAATCATATACTGACCGGTCATGGTTTCATAGGAAAGCAGAATACAACCGTCCTTTACAATGATTCCCCTGCAGGCTGTACGGGAATTATCCCAATAACCGAGATAGTTATTTCCGAAAATCTCCAAGGTTTTCATAAAATCTCCTAAAAAACAGTCTTTGTTTATTGTTTGCTGCTTTTTCCATGCAGCACAAATACCTGATTGGGATAACCGAATTCCACGGTCAGTTCAGCTTCACAGAAACCGTACTTCCTGTATAAGGCACGGGGAGCAGTTCCTTTTTCATCTTCTTCCCGGAAGGTGGATACCGTGATATCCCGGCTCCGGTCCATTTCTCCCAGGGCTTTTTCCAGAAGAATGGAGGCGATGCCGTTCCTGCGGTATTCAGGGCGGACAGCCAGGCAGCAGATCATATTGCGGTTCCTGGAAAACAGCAGCACCCCGGCAAGCTGATCATTGACTTTAATGCACAGCGCCTGCCTTTTGCCCATAAACTTCAGGACGGTTTGACGGTGTTCCTCCAGGGCTTCTTCGGTCTCCAATCCGGGGAAATTGCTCCGTACAAGGCGGACGAGATCCATCCACAGATCAATATCCGCAGGGGTGCCGTATTCCGCTTTCAACATGATATTCATGCAGTCTCCTTCTGTGATACAGATGATTACAGGACACCCCGACGCTGTGCTTCTGCCATGAGTTTCGGCTGGATCAGGGGATAGGTCCAGTTTTCCGGAAGTGCGTCTGTGAGGATGATTTTCTCGATTTCACTGTGCAGTTCTTTCTCAAAACGCTGAACATCCGCATAAAACAGCATGCCAAAGGTTTCTTTGCCGTCAAAATTACCGGGAGCTGTGACGGAATAAACGCAGACCTGCGTCAAACTGTACTCCAGTGCACCGGTTTCTTCATACAGTTCCCGGCGGGCAGTTTCGAGGATTGTTTCCCCGGATTCCCTGTGGCCGCCCGGAACTTCATAGGTGTCGCGTTTCTTATGTTTGCAGAAAACCCACTGGCCATTGCTGCGGGTGATGATAACAGCGAACTTCAGCAGCGAATCATCTGCCCGGTCATAAAACTTAACTTCTGTCATCAGAGATGTCTTCCTTTTTGAAATATTACAGTTCCAGAATCAAATCCGCGATACGCTCCGGCGATAACCCGGAGGTATCAAGTGTGTTTTCCATGACTGAGAAGGCGTGAAGGGATGCGAGACTGATCTTCAGCCATTCATCCGTCCGCCATTCGCAGGTATGATCATTTTCCCAGCGGCAGAGCAGGTTTTCCCGGTCACAGAGCAGCGTCACATTCCTTATTTCTGCCTGCAGGGCGATGAGCCCCTCCGTAAGGCTTTGGAGAACCCAGGGATCATCCATGAGCCAGACCAGCACAATCATTTTGCAGACAGAACATTTCATGTAGTTGCCGATCATATGCAGGATGTTATCGACTGCCATGGCCTTTGTTTCCCGGCTGCCGATAAAGGGATGGAGATCCATGCACCAGTCCCCGTCAATAAAAGCGGCCCCAGGGCATTTTTCAGCGATCAGCTTTCCGACAGTGGTTTTTCCGACGCCCATCGGCCCGTTCAGGATGATGACTTTCATATTCTCTCCCTGCTATAGAACGAATCAGAAAAGTGAAAGATAAATGCTGAGTACCATCCAGGCGGCAAGGGAATAGAAATTACCGTGCTCATCCCTGCCGGTCCGGAAGATTTCCTGCGCACGGTTCCGATCCAGCAGTTCGAACCCGTTGAACAATTCAGAGCCTTCCGCTCCGTTCTGGTTCAGGTCATCCAGACTGTCCAGAGTGATTTCTGCACAGAGGAAAGCGTTGCTTTCATCTGTCATTCCCGGAGAAGAAAAAGCGCAGGGGTTCAGAACATACACGTTATCGCTCTCTTTTACTGTCAGACCTGTTTCCTCCCGGATTTCACGAATTGCGGCTTTCACCAGGGGATCCGCGTCAGCCTGATCTTCCGGATCCAGCAGGCCGGCTACCGGACTGAGCAGGAACTGTCCGACAGGATAACGGTACTCATAGGACATCAGGAGCCTGGTTTCATTGCCAGGCAAGTGCAGGACAACAGCTATGGTTACGGCATCCGGCAGCATGTTCCGGAACGCGGCATCATCTTTTTTCATCACAAGCCCGTCTTTATTCCGGCGGGTAGCTTCGTAATAATGCTTTCCCTCTGCATACTGCAGATCATACATGTTCAGGAAGCGCGATTCATACAGTGTTTCGATACAGTTCTTGTTGATTTCCCGGTTCATCAGAAAAGGCTCCTTTCCAGCAGAAAGCTATGTATCCGCTGCCATTAATCTATATCTGATCTATTGATAATGATATTCAGGGTGTCAGTTGATTTTCATAGGGATGTATTATTCCTGACCTTTGCTGATCATCTGAGTATTTTACCCATATAGTATTCATCCACATAACTGCCGTTTACTTTCATGGACTTCGGCCGGACGCCTTCCACGCTGAACCCCTGTTTTTCATACAGAGTTTTCGCATGGATGTTATCGCATTCAACGGTCAGTTCCAGGCGGACGATATCATTTTTCCGGGACCAGTCATCCAGCCGGCGGAAAAAGGCGGTTCCGATGCCCTGGTGCCGGCAGATCAGGCGCACACCAATGACAATATAAGCAGTATGAGCGATACGGTTCAGAGTTCCACGCTCCGCCCAGATAAAACCGGCGAGGGTTCCATGCTCATCTTCTGCGACGAGCAGCAGATCTGTGCCGGATACGGCAGATTCGATCCGCCCTTTCAGGGGCTCCAGACTTTTCGTCCGCTGCAGACGTTCTCCGGGCTCATACATCATGAAGTCAGTTTCTTCATCCAGCTGGCACAGCATATGGAAGAACCGCTCCACATCGTTTTCCGTAATGGGACGAATGTTCATTTCTATGTTCCAGCCTTTCTGCGAAAGGCACCGATGAGGTCATGAAACC
>R26__coassemble_231_pt1 | contig 37384 bp, 31 predicted proteins | sample R26__metabat2_high_PE_047 | metagenome-assembled genome bin R26
AACCCTTCCCGGCGGTATACCGGGAAGGGTTTTTTGTATTGTTTTCCGCCGGTCAGATGCCGACGCCGGCTTCCGCCGACTTTGCCGCGACGTAATCGTAGGCGCGCCGGTATTCTTCGAAGGTGGTCATGTGCTCCAGCAGGACGGGAGCGTCCGCGGGAAGATACCGGTCGATAATCCGCAGCACGCGGACAAAATCCAGGGAGCCTTCGCCGGGGGAACACTCATGCAGCACGGTGGTCAGCTGCATCGGATCCATCCGGGAATCCTTCAGGTGGGTGCTTTTGATATACGGTCCCAGCCTGCTGAAGCATTCCTCTATGAAGCCTTCCGCGTCCAGGAAGCGCCGGGGGCAGTTGATCATATTGACAAAATCCATATGAACCGCAAACTGTTCCCGGTCCACATCCCGCATCAGCTGCAGATAGACCTCCGGGCTGTCCGGAATCATCCAGGGCATGGGTTCCAGGCAGTAGAAGGTTTTTTTCGGGTTTGCCCGGTCAATGATTTCCCGGATGGAGGCAACCAGCCGCCGGTACATGGCGTCCGAAAAATTCCCGGGATCCGCCGCGTCCCAGCCGAAGGGACTTTCCGTACCGGCAATGTTCACGCAGCAGGGAACGGACAGATTCTCGGCCAGCTGAAGCTGGCGGACGGCATAATCCAGGTTGGCGGAGCCTTCTGCCGGATCAAAAGGATTCCGCCAGACGCCGACCTCAGCGATGACTACGTCATGTTTTTCGATGATCCGGAGAAGCCGTTCGGTTTCCTCCCGGGGAGTCGTGCAGGTAAAGGGTGCGGTAATGGCCCGGAAACCGGACTGAACCAGCTTGTCCTCCCATTCCGCCGGATGATCGCAGCATACTGTTCCGCCTAAACGCATGTAATATTCCTTTCCGCGGGCCGCCGGCGGACTGCCGGATTTCCCGCTGCCCTGAAGGGTATATATGGGAACTGAACTGTCTGCCTGCAGTATACCATAGATGAAGGCGGACGAAAAGCGGGGGGAAAGACTTGTGAAGGCCCCTGTTTTGTGGTAAGGTATCCATAACGTCAGGAAAGAGAATATACCCGGGATCGCGGAGAAACCGGAAGGCTTTTTCATGACATGCTGACAATGCTTTTTTAACCGGGACCGATTACCGGATGAGGGGGATGTTTCGATGCGGAAACTGACGGCACTGCTGCTGGTGCTTGCACTGCTGACCGGTCTGGTCTCCACCGCCGCGGCGAAAACGGCCTATACGCTGGATATCTACTGGATTGCGAACAAGGATGACCCGTCTGTCCGCGCCGGGGTGGAGGAAGCGATCAACGAATATCTTGCCGAACTGTATGAAGGCCGGCAGGTGAAGGCCAACATGCAGGTTTCCTTCCATCTGGTTCCCTGGGATCCGGCCTGGACGGAGCAGGCGATCGGCGCGCTGCTGAATGACGAAAAGATCGACCTGATCTTTACCGCGGACTGGGAAGGCTATGTACAGGAGATCCAGGCGAGAAAGCTGGTGCCGCTGGGTGACCTGCTGGACAATTACGGCGGGGACATCCTGGCCAGCCTGCCCGCGGATTTCCTGGAGGGCGTGAAGTATAACGGACAGATATACGGCATTCCCACCTACAAGGAGCTGTGCGTTCCCACAGGACTGATCGTGAACAAAACGGCTGCGGCGCAGATCGGCTGGGATCCGGACGCAGATCCGGTCAGGACCACGGAGGAGCTGGAGCCTTACCTGGCAAAATACAAGGCGCTGTATCCGGACAAGTATCCTTACCTGATGGAGCAGGGCCGCTGGTCTGATGAACCCTGGGGCCATGACTGGATCGGGCTGAAGGGCGATGTGCTGTCCATGAAATATGCCGGTGATGAAAACGGCCGGTTTGATGAGACGGTTTACAGCATTTATGAGACAGATGTTCAGGAAGCCCATATCCGCCTGATGTATCGCTGGGCGCAGCTGGGTTATATCGCGCCGGACGCCGCCACCTATGACTATAACGGCATTTTCGGCACGGGAGATTTCCTGGTTTTTACCCAGCCGCTGAAGGGAAACGGGATCAAGTCCACGGAAATGTATGCTGCCAACAAGGTGGCCGGCGTGCCTGATTTCGAGTGCACAGAGATTACGATGCAGGATCTTTACAAGGTAACCTGCCAGGCGGGCGGCTCCATGTTCGCCATTCCGAAGAGCAGCAAGAAAAAGGACGCTGCCATGCAGTACCTGAACCTGATGCACAGCGATCCGGTGCTGGTGAACCTGATGCTCTTCGGCCGGGAAGGGGTTAACTACTACAAGGTCAACGAGACACAGGTGGAGCTGGCAGCGGACGCCAACTGGTACGGGCTGCACGGCGGAGCCTGGACGGTCGGGGATACCGCGCTGCAGTATGTGCTGACGACCGAGAAGCCGGACAAGAATCTCCTGCTGCAGGAGTACGGCAACGACGCGCCGAAAACCGCTTCCTACGGATTCCGGTTCAACAAGAAACCGGTGGCGGATATCGTGGACGCGGTGGAAGCGGTTGTGGAGGAATACCGCATTCCGCTGATGGTGGGCGCGGTGGATCCGGATGATCCGGTTAAGGGCCTGGAGGCTTTCCGCAAGGCCCTGAAGGACGCCGGGATTGACGAGCTGAAACGGGAAGTGGAAGACCAGTACGAAATCTGGACGATCGAAACCAAGAAATAAAAAGCAAAGGCGCTCCGGAAGGAGCGCCTTTACAATTAAAATGAAGAATGAAAAATTAATACTGCTTGTCACGCTGTGCGTGGCAGGAAGCCCTGCACTGGGAGCAGTTGCCGCAGCAGCTGCTCTTTCCTTCAGCCTTTCTTTTCCGCGTACGGTAAAAGGCAAAGCCGGCAGTGCCGGCGATAACCAGCAGGATCAGGATATCCCAGATGTTCATGGGAAAACCTCCTCAGAAAATCATTCCGATGAGCCGGATGATCAGGGCGGCGACCCAGGCAATGGCACACTGCCAGAGCACCACGCCCAGCGCCCACTTCCGGCCGAGCTCGCGCCGGATGGCGGCCACCGCGGCCACACAGGGGGTATACAGCAGGCTGAAGGCCAGCATGGAAGCCGCGGTCAGGGAGCCGAGGGCTGCCAGTCCGCCGCCGAAGAGGGTTTCCATTATGGAGACCACGCTTTCCTTGGCCATGAAGCCGCTGATCAGCGAAGTAACAATACGCCAGTCGCCCAGTCCCACAGGCGCCATGATCGGCGCCAGGAGTCCGGCCACCGCGGCCAGTATGCTGTCATGGGAATTATCGACCAGGTTCAGCCGGAAATCGAAGCTGGACAGGAACCAGACCACGATGGTGGCGATCAGGATAACGGAGAAGGCGCGGTGCAGGAAATCCTTGGACTTTTCCCACAGCAGCAGGGCTACATTACGGGGGCTGGGGAACCGGTAATTCGGCAGCTCCATTACAAAGGGAACGGCTTCTCCCTTGAACAGGGTATTCTTGAACAGGAAGGCTACGGCAATTCCGGTGAGGATGCCCAGCAGGTACAGGCCGGTAATGATCAGCCAGCCGTACTGCGGGAAGAAGGCGGTGACGAAGAAACCGTAAATCGGCATCTTGGCTGTGCAGGACATGAAGGGGGTCAGCAGGATGGTCATCCTGCGGTCCCGTTCGCTGGGCAGGGTGCGGGTGGACATGACTGCCGGCACCGTACAGCCAAAACCGATCAACATCGGGACGATGCTCCGGCCGGACAGGCCGATGCGCCGCAGCAGTTTATCCATGACGAAGGCCACACGGGCGATATAGCCGCTGTCCTCCAGCAGGGACAGGAAGAAGAACAGGATCACGATGATCGGCAGGAAGCTGACCACGGTGCCCACGCCTTCAAAGATACCGCTCAGCACCAGGCTCTGGATCGTCTCATTGATGTGAATCGCTTCCATTCCCTGCTCCGTTACGTTCTTCAGGGCGTCAATGCCGCTCTGGAGCAGATCCTGGAAGAAGGGACCGATCAGGAAGAAGGTCAGGAAGAAGACCAGGCCCATGATCAGGATAAAGATCGGGATTGCGGTATGCTTTCCGGTCAGAATCCGGTCAATCTTCTCGCTCCGGACCCGTTCCCTGCTTTCCTTCGGCTTGATGACGGAGGCGTCACAGACCTTCCGGATGAAAGCAAAGCGCATATCGGCAACGGACGCGCTGCGGTCCATGCCCCGCTCTTTTTCCATCTGCAGGACCAGGTGGTCCAGGGTTTCCCGTTCGTTCTGATCCAGTTCCAGCTGGTCAGCCAGCAGCGGATCGCCCACAATCAGCTTGCTGGAAGTGAAGCGGACGGGCAGTTCCGCCCGTACGGCGTGGTCTTCAATCAGGTGTTCGACAGCGTGCAGGGCGCGGTGAACGGCGCCGTTATGATCTTCCGGACCGCAGAAATCCTGTATCAGGGGCTTTTCCTGATATTTGGCTACGTGAATGGCGTGGCGGATCAGTTCGTCCACGCCTTCGTTCTTGGCGGCGGAAATCGGCACGACCGGAACACCCAGCATGGCTTCCATGGCGTTTACGTCCACGGTGCCTCCGTTGCCGCGCAGCTCGTCCATCATGTTCAGGGCAACGACCATCGGGATGTTCATTTCCAGCAGCTGCATCGTCAGATACAGGTTGCGCTCAATGTTGGTGGCGTCTACAATATTGATAATCGCTTTCGGATGTCCCCGCAGCACAAAGTCCCGGGAGACCAGTTCTTCGCTGGAATAGGGGGACATGGAATAGATGCCCGGCAGGTCGGTGACCAGCGTGTCGCTGTGGCCGCGGATGACGCCGTCCTTCCGGTCCACGGTAACGCCGGGGAAATTGCCCACATGCTGGTTGGAACCGGTCAGCTGGTTGAACAGGGTGGTTTTGCCGCTGTTCTGGTTTCCCACCAGCGCAAAGGTCAGCTTGGTGCCGTCCGGCAGGGGATCACCGCTGCCCTTGGGATGGAAGCGGCCTTCTTCGCCCAGGCCGGGATGCTCCGGAGAGCGCTGAGCTTGCTTTTCCTCTTTGCCTTCCTGCCTGCTCACGGGGACGATCCCGATCTTTTCCGCGTCTGCCAGGCGGAGGGTCAGCTCGTATCCGTGGATCTGCAGCTCCATGGGGTCGCCCAGGGGAGCGAGTTTGATGACGCTGACCTCGGTGCCGGGAATGACGCCCATATCGAGGAAGTGCTGGCGCAGGGCACCCTCGCCGCCGACAGTTTCAATGACGCCGGACTGGCCGGGCTTCAGTTCATTCAGATTCATGCGGGGAACTCCTTCTCTGTTATTCCGGGCAAAGTGAGGAGAGTATCTGCCTCAATGCCGAATGCATTTTACTACAATTGACCATAGATAGCAATAGCTAACAAAAATTTGTTTAATCTAACACAAGGTTTGGAAAATAAAAACAGTATGAAAAGTTTATTTTTTCTGTTTGGTTTCGTCTAATGAGATGAAGGGACGAAAAGGAACGAATGCGGGGAGTCAGGATGATGGATGAGAACCGGCGGGCTGATGATTTTTCCTTTGAAGGTTCGGTAATCTCCCGGGTTTGTTCGCCTTGAAATGCCGTTCGGGAAAGGATACAATATTAGTATCAACGGGAACGGAGCGAAGAGGATGGCACTGACAGCCTATTGCAAGAAATGCGCCAGGGAAGTGGAACCGGGAGAGGTCTGCCCCTATTGCGGAAGCAAGCTGGGGAAGAACGCGGCCCATGCTGCCTGGTGCGTGGAGCGGACCCCGGTAAAGGACTGGATGTGCTGGAATGCGCTGATGCGGATCCTGCTGCCCGCGGCGCTGGTGATCCTGTTGCTGGTGCTGGCGGCGGAGGGAATTTCCGGAGGGATCGGCGCGGTGGAGAAGATGCTGGTTTCCGGGTTTCCCGCTGTGCTGCTGATCCTGCTGGGAACGATCCTGCTGCTGGCGCTTGCCGCCCTGCTGCTGCAGGGGAAGGAACTGACCGATTATGTGGTGGATAACCGGGGCCTCCATGAGGTTCATTACCTGCCGGATCCGACGCCGTTGAAACTGATTGCCCGGCTGCAGTCGCCCGCACAGATGAAAGAGGCGATGCAGGGAACCGGCGCTCCCGTGCTGAAGCTTGGGGAGAAGCACCTGGCCTGGAAGGATGTGGCCCGGGTTCAGCTCTGGCCGGAGAAGTGCATGATTCTGTATTACGCGCCGGGCTGGTGGATGCGGATCGCGGCGGCCTGCACGCCCTTCATCTGGGAGGATGTTACGGCGCTGACCCGGGAAAAACTGGGCAGGAAACGGAAGGTGAAGCTGCCCTCCTCCCTGGTGGTACCCGCGGAACCGCGGTCACGGCGCACGGTTTCCCGGCCGAAGTATACGCCGGAACCGGGCCCGGAAGATTCACCCGGACAGATGAGTATGGATACGCTGTTTGACGCGCCGCCTGTGGATGATACAGAACAGATCTGAGTGAAATGCATATGAAAAGACCCTGCTGTCGGCAGGGTCTTTCTGTATTCCCGGATCAGCTTCCGAGATAAGCTTTCTGGACGTCGTCGTTCTGCAGAAGCTCCGTGGCGTTGCCGGACATGGAAATCCGTCCGGTCTCCAGCACATAGGCCCGGTCCGCGACGGAGAGCGCCATCTGCGCGTTCTGTTCCACCAGCAGGATTGTAACGCCGGATTCGTGCAGCTCCTGGATGATGTCGAAGATCTGGTCCACCAGGATCGGGGCGAGGCCCATGGAAGGCTCGTCCAGCATCATCAGCCGGGGCTTGCTCATCAGCGCCCGGGCCATGGCCAGCATCTGCTGCTCGCCGCCGGACAGGGTGCCGCCGATCTGCTTTTCCCGCTCCTTCAGGCGGGGGAAGCGGCGGAACACATCCTCCAGGGAGGCTTCGATTTCGTCATTGGGGCGGCTGTATGCGCCCATCTCCAGGTTTTCCCGGACGGTCATCTGCTGGAAAATCCGCCGGCCTTCCGGACAGAGGCTCAGGCCTTTGTAGACCATTTTGTTGGCATTGGTGCCGTCCACGGGAACGCCGCCCAGCACAATGGAACCCTGGCGGGGTTTCAGTAGCCCGGCAATGGTGTTCAGGGTGGTGGACTTGCCGGCGCCGTTGGCGCCGATCAGGGTGACGATTTCCCCTTCCCGCACTTCCAGGCTGATGCCCTTCACCGCGTGGATGGCGCCGTAATAAACATGGAGATCCTTTACCTTCAGCAGGGGCAGATCCTGATTTTTGTTCTCGCTCATTTTCTGCCCTCCTTTTTCTTGCCCAGGTAGGCCTCGATGACATCCGGATTGGCCTGGATTTCATCGGCGGTGCCCTTGGCAATAATCCGGCCGAAGTTCAGCACGCAGATGCCTTCGCACACGCCCATGACCAGGCTCATATCATGTTCAATCAGGAGGATCGCGATCTGGAACTGATCCCGGATCTTCGCGATGTTCTCCATCAGCTCTTCTGTTTCGTGGGGGTTCATGCCCGCGGCCGGTTCGTCCAGCAGCAGGAGCCTGGGATCCGTGGCCAGGGCCCGGACAATCTCCAGGCGGCGCTGCGCACCGTAGGGAAGGCTGCCGGCAACCTCGTCCGCCAGGTCCTGCATACCGAAGATATCCAGCAGCTCCATGGCCCGCTCATGCTGGCGCTTTTCCTGTTTCCAGTAGCGCGGCAGGCGGAGGATGCCGCTGAACATATCATACTTGATCTGATTGTGCAGGCCGATGCGCACATTCTCTTCCACCGTCATCTTGTCAAACAGGCGGATGTTCTGGAAGGTACGGGCAATGCCCAGCCGGGAAGCCTGCACGATGCTCATGCCGTGGAGGTCCTGGCCGTTGATCAGCACCGCGCCGCTGGTCGGCTCATACACCTTGGTCAGCAGGTTGAAAACGGTGGTCTTGCCGGCGCCGTTGGGGCCGATGAGGCCGGCAATTTCGGTTTTGCCGATGGTCAGGTTAAAGTCATCCACAGCCTTCAGGCCGCCGAATTCGATGCCCAGATGACGGGTTTCCAGAACCGGGATCTCATTGACGTCCCGTTCCGGGACGATGGAATGGGAGGGAACCGGAACCATTTTGGTATCTGAACGGTGTCTCTTTACCTCTGTCATTGGACGTCACCTCCTCCGGTGGATTCCCTGTGTTTTCCGCGGAACAGCTTTTTAACCGGAGCAAAAAACCGGTTGGCGATTGCGCGGGTCGTCGGGTTGTTGGTGAAAATCATCACCAGGATCAGCACCACCGCATATACCAGCATGCGGTAATCCGCGAACTCGCGCAGGACTTCGGGCAGCACGGTCAGGAAGGTGGCGGAGATGATGGAGCCCAGCACATTGCCCAGGCCGCCCAGCACCACAAACACCAGCACGTTGATGGACTGGTTGAAGGTGAACTGGGTGGGAACCACGGTGGAGGAATTCAGCCCGTAGAGGGCTCCGGCCATACCGGCCAGCACCGCCGCGGTGACAAAGGCCATCATCTTGTACCGGGTCACGGAAACGCCCATGGATTCCGCTGCGATCCGGTTGTCCCGCGTGGCCTGGATGGCCCGGCCTGCCCGGGAGTTGACCAGGTTCAGCACAACGATCAGGGTGATGATGATCAGGACGAAGCCCACGGTGAAGGTTGAGATCGGCTTGATCTTAACCGCGCCTTTGGCGCCGTCCACCAGCATGGTGACATCGGCGGGCAGATCCTTGTTCAGGAAGGAGAAGTGGAGCTTTCCGTCCGCGGTGCCCACATAAAGCACGTTGACCAGGTTCCGGATAATTTCGCCGAAAGCCAGGGTAACGATGGCCAGGTAGTCGCCGCGGAGCCGGAGAACCGGAATGCCGATCAGCACACCGAAAATTCCGGCAATGATGCCGCCGGCCACGATGGCGAGGACGAGCCGCAGAGTGGGATCCCGCATGTCAAAGGCGGCCATCAGCCAGCCGCTGACAATGGCGCCCGTATAGGCGCCGATGCTCATGAAACCGGCATGGCCGAGGCTCAGCTCTCCCGAGAAGCCGATGACCAGGTTCAGGGAAACCGCCATGACAATCCAGGCGCAGATCGGCACCAGCTGTCCCTTCAGGGAGCGGCTGATGGCCTTGGCGGCGATCATGTTCTGAAGAATCAGGAAGGCGGCAATAACCAGGCCGAAGGTGATCAGGTTGTAGATGAGGCGTTTGCGTTTTGCTTTTGTCATGTTCCTCACCTCACACTTTCTCACGCATGGGCTTGCCCAGCAGTCCGGCCGGCTTGAAGAGCAGAACGATAATCAGCACGGCGAAGACAATGGCGTCTCCCAGCTCGGTTGAAATATAGGCTTTGCCGAAAATCTCAATGATGCCCAGCAGCACGCCGCCCAGCATGGCGCCGGGGATGGAGCCGATTCCGCCGAATACGGCGGCTGTGAAGGCCTTGATACCGGGCATGGAACCGGTAGTGGGCTGCAGAATGGGATAGGAGGAGCAAAGCAGGATACCCGCGATGGCAGCCAGCGCGGATCCGATGGCAAAGGTCAGGGAAATGGTCCGGTTGACGTTGATGCCCATCAGCTCTGCCGCGCCCCGGTCCTCTGATACGCACCGCATCGCCTTGCCCAGCTTGGTTTTGGAGGTGAACAGGGTCAGCAGGACCATGATGGCGACGCTGACCAGGATGGTGATGAGGGTGGCGGAGGAGAGGTTGATCTTCCCCAGGTGCAGCGAGCTGCTGTTGATAAAGGTGGTGGGGAAGGATTTGGGGTTGGCGCCCCAGATCATCAGGGCGATATTCTGCAGCAGGTAGCTCATGCCGATCGCGGTGATCAGCACGGCCAGGGAGGTGGCCTGACGGAGAGGCCGGTATGCCAGACCCTCGATGGTGATGCCCAGGACGGTACAGACCACCATGGCCAGCAGGAACGCAAAAACAGGGGGAATGCCCCAGTACTGCAGTCCGCAGAAAGCAATATAGGCGCCGACCATGATGACATCGCCGTGGGCGAAGTTCAGCATCTTGGCGATGCCGTAGACCATGGTGTAGCCCAGGGCGATGATGGCGTAAATGCTGCCCAGGCTGAGGCCGTTAATCAGATTATCCAGAAAAATCATACAGATGTTTCCTCTCAGGAAAGATGGCTGTCCAAAGGAAACAGGGTCCTTCGGGGGGTGGGATAGAACAAGCGAAACCGGTCCGGGAACGGACCGGTTCGCGAATCAGAGACCGGAGGATCAGTCTTCGAAAACGTATTCGCCATTGACGATGGTGGCGGCCATAGGCGTCTTGGTAACAGCGCCGGACTCGTCCCAGGTCATGGAACCGGTGAGGCCGTCCACCTGGATTTCCTTCATGGCATCGATCAGCAGGTCGCAGGCTTCTTCAGCGGTCATGTCGGAGGTGACGCCGGCTTTGTCAGCGGCGGCAACCAGGGCGTAGATGCCGTCATAGGCGTCCGCGGCGAACTGGATGGGGGTCTCGTTGTACTTCTCCTGGTACTTGGCAACAAAGCTCTTGACCTTCTCGTCCTCGGAAGTGGCAACGAAGGGGGTCAGCAGCATGACGCCTTCCGCCAGGGAGGTGTCAAAGCCTTCAACGCTCAGGATGCCGTCCATGCCGTCCACGCCGAAGAAGATGGGCTTGAAGTTCTTGTCGGCAGCGGTCTTCAGGATCAGGGAAGCGGGGGTGTAGTACATGGGCAGGAAGACGATTTCAGCGCCGGCTTCCTGGGCCTTGCCGACCTGCACGGTGAAGTCGGTGGTCTCATCGGTGAAGGTTTCTTCGCTGACGATTTCCAGACCCAGTTCCTTGCTCTTTTCCACGAAGGTGTCACGGATACCGGTGGAGTAAACGTCGGCGTTGTTGTAGATCACGGCGATCTTGGTGCCCAGCTTGTGATCCGCAATGTACAGCGCGGAAGCGGAGCCCTGGTTCGGGTCGGTGAAGCAGACCTGGAAGACGTTGTCCTTGTCTTCAATAACGGCAACGGAGGAAGCGGAGGGGGTCAGGAAGAACACGCGTTCGGTGTATCCCTGGGCGCCGGCAGCTTCGCAGGGCTTGGAGGTGGTGGTTCCCAGAATCATCTGGGCACCGGCGTCCAGCGCGGCGTTGTAGGCGTTGATAACCTTTTCCACGTTGTGCTCGTCATCTTCGTTAATCAGTTCAATCTGGAATTTGCCGCCCTCGGCGTTGATTTCATCCACGGCGATTTCAGCACCGTGCTGGGTGGCCAGGCCGTACAGGGCCGCGGGGCCGGTGGTCGGACCGATATGGGCGATCTTCAGGGTGACGGTCTCCTCAGCGAAGGCAGAGCAGACAGTCAGCGCCAGCGTAAAGGCGAGGACCATAGCGATAAGCTTTTTCATTTGTAATTCCTCCTCTAATAATATACGAATGTAACAAAGCGCCTTTACTTTGTATCGCTCATTATACACCGGATTCGCGGTGAGTAAAGCGCTCAGACCGTTTTTTGTATGTACTTTGTATTCTTGACAGGTGTGTGCATTCCCGTATAAAATACTATAGATATCCTGTATCTATCCATATTGACACGTCCGGCGGGTTTTCCGGCGGGGGAAGGAGGAAGGAGCTTTATGCTCCGACACAATATGAACAGGAAGCATTTATTCCTCGCACTGGCGCTTGGGATCGTGCTGGTTTTACTCTGCGCGTCTATGGCGCTGGCGGCGGACAGACCGATCAAGGTCTCCATGGAATTAAGTAAATATAAATTGTCCGGGCCGGAGACAGTCACAGTCTCCATTACGGTCACCAATGTGGGAGACGGAGACATGCCGGCTCCGGTAACCCTGTATTATCCGGATGGCAGCAAGGTTGAAGATTTCGGCTCCCCGACGCTTTCCGTCGGAAAGAGCAAGCGCTGGACCGGTGACTGGGCTGTTACCCAGGAAGAACTGGACGAAGGGAAGATCGCGTTCTCCGTCAAGTATTCCGCCTATGACGGCCCCATCGGGGAGGACGGAGAGCCCACGCTGAAGGCCCATAAGGTGAACTATACCAAGAATATCACGAACCTCGGCAAGGATCCGCAGATCACCGTCAACAGGATCATTGTACCGACCACGGCCCAGAAGGACCAGGAAATCAGCGTCACCTACGAAGTGACCAACTCCGGCGATGTGGAAGTCAATTCCGTGAACATCAAGGAAAACGCCGCTGTTTCCGCAAAGTCCGGCACCATTAATTCCATTGCGGTGGGTGCCACGGAAAGCTACACCTTCACCACCACGATGGGGAAAAAGGACATCACCAGCGCGGCTACCATTTCCTATAAGGCCGGCGGCAAGGGCTACACCAAGAAAGTGGATGCCACCACGATCAAGTACGGTGAAGTGAAGCTGAACGCGACGCTGAAGGCGGACAAAAAGGGCGGAGCGCCCGGAGATACGGTCAAGCTGACGCTGACGCTGAAGAATTCCGGCACCCTGGACTTTACCAATATCACCGTAACGGATCCCGTGCTGGGCACCGTGTTCGAAGGTCTGGAAGTGAAGGCCGGCAAGACGGAAAACTTTGAAAAGGACGTTACTGTTACAGAAACCCAGGATCTCCAGTTTACCGTGAAGGCGGACGAGAGCACCGGCAAGGGCGTGGAAACGGCCACCGGCCGGCTCAAGATCACCGCTATGGACCCGACGCAGGTGATTGCGCTGCGGGTGGAAGCTTCCGCTGACAGGGATACGATTTACAAGCGTCCCGGAGAGGTCCGCTTCTTTGTGACGGTTCATAACGACAGCGCCGTGGAGGTGAAGAACGTCACCGTCCGGTCCGGCGATGTCACTCTTTACACCTTTGACAGCATTCCCGTGGGCAAGAGTTCCTCCTTTGTCCGGGATATTAACGCCAACCTGACGGATAAGATGCAGTCCGGAACCTTCCGGTTTGTCGCCTCCTGCAGGGACCAGCTGGATCAGACGCTGCAGTTTGAGAGCAATGACGTTGTCATCAACTATGTGGAGCAGACCCCGGTACCTGAAGAGCCGCCGCTGGTAACGCCGCCCAAGCCTGCCAGCGAGCCGATGCCGACGGATCAGCCTGAACCGGAATGGCTGGACCAGGCGGAGACGATCGCAGACGGAGCAAAATGGATTTTCGCGGCTGTTGCCGGAATCCTGCTGATTCTGCTGCTGATCGGCGCGGTCCGCCGCGGCAAGAGCCGGAGCGAATCGAAGAAGGCCATGGATCATCTGGAAGGCGCCAACTACCGGGATTACAGCGCGGTACCGAAGCGGGGCCAGCGGAGCGAAATCTCCAACGGCGGAACGACGGAAGACAAGCCGGCGGCTGAGGATGACAAGCCCGAAGTGAAGGAAGAAGTGGAGAATACCGTCCAGAGCAGCGAGCTGATGGCGGAGACGCTTCGCAGGCTGTATTCCGACAAGGCTGAAGAAACGGCGGAAGCTGTGACGGAAGCCGTTGAGGAAAAGGCTGAAGCGGCTGCTGAAGCGGCTGAGACCGCCGCGGCTGACGCTGCCGAAGCAGCGCAGGAAGTGAAGAGCGCCGCGGAGGAAACCGGCGGAGCACGCCGCCGCAGGGGCCGCAAGCAGGAATAATACCGATGAAATCATTGAACCGGAGCCGTAAAAAGGCTCCGGTTTTTCTGTGCCCCGGAGCGGAATTCCGGGAGAGGGAAAAAAGCAGGGTACAAACTTGCGTCACAAGGGCTGCAGGTGGTATACTAACCTGTAATGCTTTGCCCGTTTGAACGGGCGTGAAGGAGTAATCAATGCTTGAATTTCTGAAGAAGATCATGGGCGCGGGAAACGACGCCCAGTTAAAGAAACTGGAGAAACCCGTCAAGGCGGTCATGGCGCTGGAGGAGGAATACCGTGCGCTGACCGATGAACAGCTGCAGGCCAAGACGGCCGAATTCAGACAGAGACTGCAGAATGGCGAAACGGAAGACGATATTCTGCCGGAGGCTTTCGCCACTGTCCGCGAAGCCGCGGACCGGGTGCTGGGAATGCGCCCCTTCCGGGTACAGGTGCTGGGCGGTATCGTGCTGCACCAGGGCCGGATTGCGGAAATGAAAACCGGTGAAGGTAAAACCCTGGTGGCAACCATGCCGGCTTATCTGAACGCCCTGCGGGGGGAAGGCGTCCACGTTGTGACGGTGAACGATTACCTGGCCCGCCGGGACAGCGAGTGGATGGGCAAGGTGTACCGCTTCCTGGGACTGAGCGTCGGCCTGATTGTCCATGACCTGGAGCCCGAGGAACGCCGGGCTGCCTATGCCTGCGACATTACCTACGGAACCAATAACGAACTGGGCTTCGATTACCTGCGGGACAACATGGTGATCCGCCAGGACAACCTGGTGCAGCGGGGCCATGCCTTCGCCATCGTGGACGAAGTCGACTCCATCCTGATCGATGAAGCCCGTACGCCGCTGATTATTTCCGGCCAGGGAGAAAAGAGCACCGAGCTGTACGACCGGGTGGACGCGGTGGTCCGCACCATGAAGCCCGGCGTCCACTTCGAAGTGGAGGAAAAGAAAAAAGCGGTTACCCTCACGGACGAGGGTGCCCAGAAGGTGGAAAACGCCTTCAACATTGAGAACATCAACGACGCGGAAAACAGTGAGCTGAACCACCATGTAAACTGCGCCCTGCGCGCCCACAACCTGATGAAGCGGGATGTGGACTATGTGGTGCAGAACGGCCAGGTAATCATCGTGGATGAGTTCACCGGCCGCCTGATGATCGGCCGCCGGTATTCTGAAGGCCTGCACCAGGCCATTGAAGCCAAGGAACACGTGAAGGTGGAACGGGAAAGCAAAACCCTGGCCACCATCACCTTCCAGAACTACTTCCGTATGTATAAAAAGCTGTCCGGTATGACCGGTACGGCGAAGACGGAAGAAGCGGAGTTCCAGGGTATCTACGCGCTGGACGTGGTGGAGATTCCCACCAACCGGCCGAATATCCGTGTGGACCAGGAGGACATGGTCTACAAGAACAAGGCGGCGAAATACAATGCCGTTGTGGCCAGCATTGAGCAGTATCACGCCAAGGGCCAGCCGCTGCTGGTGGGTACGATCAGCGTGGAAGTCAGCGAAATGCTCAGCGACATGCTGAAGCGCCGGGGCATTCCTCATGAGGTGCTGAACGCGAAGAACCACGCCAAGGAAGCGGAAATTGTCGCCCAGGCAGGTCACTGGGGAGCTGTGACCATCGCGACCAACATGGCCGGCCGCGGTACCGATATTTCCCTGGGCGGAAACCCCGAGTTCCTTGCCCGCCGCGCCCTGCGCCAGGAAGGCCTGGATGAGGAGATCATCGAAGAGGCCGTCGGTCACAGCGAGCATGTGAGCGACGAGGTGCTGGAAGCGCGGAAACGCTATCAGGAACACTACGCCCGCTTCAAGGTGGACACGGACCGGGAGCACGAGCGGGTGCTGCAGACCGGCGGTCTGCATATCATCGGTACGGAACGTCATGAAAGCCGCCGGATTGACAACCAGCTGCGCGGCCGCTGCGGTCGTCAGGGCGATCCGGGTTCCACCCAGTTCTTTATCAGCCTGGAGGACGACCTGATGCGGCTGTTCGGCAGCGAACGGATCAGCGTGATGGTGGACCGGCTGGGCCTGAAGGATGACGAACCGCTGACGGCAGGCCTGCTGACCAAGCAGATTGAGAATGCCCAGAAGCGGATTGAAGCCCGGAACTATGAGACCCGTAAACGCGTGCTGGAATACGACGATGTGATGAACCGCCAGCGCGGAATCATCTATGGTCAGCGCCACCGGGTACTGATGGGCGAAAACGTCCGGGACAGCATCGAGCGCATGGTGGATCACGTGATCGACTTCGCCGCGGGACGCTGGATGAACGGGGAAGAAGCCGCCGAATGGGAATGGACGGAAGCGGCGAATTACCTGGAGAACCTGTGCTGCCACCACGGCGCGCTGGAAGCCAACCGGGCGATTGCCATGGAGCAGGAAGACCGGGCCGGCTTTATCGAAGCCCTGAAGGAAGACGCCCGGGCCTTCTATGCGGAACGGGAGCAGCTCATGGACAGCATCCATGTGGATATGCGGGAGCTGGAGCGGGTGATGCTGCTGCGCAGTGTGGACACCCGCTGGATGGACCACATCGACGCCATGGATCAGCTGCGGGACGGCATCGGATTCCGCGCCTACAGCGGCAAGAATCCCGTTACGGAATACCAGATTGAGTCCGGCCACATGTTTGAAGAGCTGAACCACCTGATCCGGGAGGATACGGTGCGCCGGGTTTACCAGACCAAGGTGGAGGTCACGCCGGAACGGGTGCAGACCGCGAAACCCACCGAGGCGCGGATGGCCGGAGACGGTCCCCGCCAGCCGAGAAGGGTGAAACCCTCTGAAAAGATCGGCCGGAACGATCCCTGCCCCTGTGGCAGCGGCAAGAAGTACAAGAACTGCTGCATGCTCAAGGACAATGCGCAATAGACAATGCATAAGGCACAATGAAAACAGCCGGCTGCAACCATCGACGTAATTGTGAATTATGAATTGGAGGATAACATGTTAGAACTTGAACAATATGCCCAGGATATTACGGGCATCCGGAAGAGCATCCTGGCCGCCGGAGAAGCGCTGCACATTGATCACATGAAGGAACAGATCGACGAGCTGACAGAGGAAATGAATCAGCCGGAGTTCTGGAACGACACAGAGCGCTCCACAAAGGTGAACCAGAAGCTGGGCCACCTGAAGAACAAGCTGGCCCATTATGAAGGCCTGCTGAGCTCCGCCGACGACATCGACACGATGATGGAACTCGCCAGGGAAGAAAATGACGAGGAAATGGTCCTGGAGATCGGCACGGAGCTGGCCAGTCTGAAGGAAAAGGCCGACGCGCTGGAACTGGAGACCCTGATGCGGGGCGAATATGACGATAACGACGCCGTGCTGAGCCTGCACGCGGGCGCCGGCGGAACGGAAGCCCAGGACTGGACCCAGATGCTGTACCGCATGTACACCCGCTACTGTGAGCGGATGGGCTTTGAAGTGAAGCTGCTGGATCTGCTGGACGGAGACGAAGCGGGCATCAAGAGCGTGACCTTTGAGGTCAGCGGCGATCATGCCTATGGCTATCTCCGCGGGGAGAAGGGCGTGCACCGGCTGGTGCGGATCAGTCCCTTTGACGCCAACGCCCGCCGTCATACCAGCTTCTCCAGCCTGGACGTTGCCCCAATGATTGAGGACGACAACGACGAGATCAAAATTGATATGAAGTATGTGCGGGTGGATACCTACCATTCTTCCGGCGCCGGCGGCCAGAACGTCAACAAGACAAGCTCCGCCGTCCGCATGACCTACGTCAAGGATGATGTGACCATCGTGGTGGCCTGCCAGACGGAACGCGACCAGGTGCAGAACCGCGCCACCTGTCTGAAAATGCTGAAGGCCAAACTGCTGGAACTGCGGGAACGCGAGAAGGAACAGCAGATGGCGGATATCAAGGGTGAAATGAAGAAGATTGAATGGGGCAGCCAGATCCGCTCCTATGTCTTCCAGCCCTACACCATGGTCAAGGATCACCGCACCAACTATGAAAGCGGCAACATTGACGACGTGATGAACGGTAACCTGGAGGGCTTTGTCACCGCATACCTGAAAATGCAGTAATGCATTTTCAATTCAGAATTCACAATTCATAATTCATAATGATTGTATTACCCCGTAATGAGGGATGACAGTCATGTGAAGGATGAATACTGAAGGACTGAAAACGTATTTGTAACAGCCGGGTACAATTATGAATTGTGAATTATGAATTATGAATTAAGAACGAAGCTTTCCCGCCTGGCCGGTTTCCTGCTGGTCTGGGCCGTGATCCTGTTTGCCCTGGCGGCAGCGGTATACGGTACCGCCGGGGACGGGGACCTGCTGGCGCGGGAGATGCGCCGCCACGCACCCCCGGAAACAACAGGGCTTCCGGAAACGGAATATACGGGCGTGGGCCGGATGACAGCAGGATACCTGACCGGGCGGGAGGAGACCTTCCAGTATGTTTTTTCAGACGCAGAAGGCCGGCGGTTTGTCTGTTTCCAGCCCCATGAGGCGGCTCATATGGCAGACTGCCGCGGCCTGATCGGCCTGGCCGGAAGGCTGCGGTGGATCGCCGCTGCGGCGGCGCTGCTGCCGGCCGCGGCCGGGGCTGTACTCCGGCGGCGCCGGGATTTTGCCGGCGGAATGCTGGCCGGGCTGTGCGGAGCGGCGGCCGTATTCACCGGCATAACGGTATGGGCACTGGCGGATTTTGACGGACTGTTTGTCACCTTCCACCGGCTGGCCTTCACCAATGACGGCTGGCTGCTGGATTCCCGGACGGATCTGCTGATCCGGCTGATGCCGGTGAACTTCTTCATAACGCTGGGAACCAGGATCCTGGGCTGGGTACTGATTGCCGGCCCGGTGCTGCTGGGAACGGCAAAACTTTTTCAGAACGGCAAGGCAGAAAGGCAAAGGAATGCATAATGGCCTGACAGAAACAATTATGCATTGTGAATTATGAATTATGAACTGAATTCCCGCCGTCAGGCGGAGGAACTGCGGAACAAGGAAACCGTCCGTATCCTTTCCCTGGAAACCAGCTGTGACGAAACCGCCGCGGCTGTGATTGAGAACGGCCGTAAAATCCTGAGCAATGTGGTATTCAGCCAGATTGACCTGCACGAACTCTACGGCGGCGTGGTCCCGGAAATCGCCAGCCGGGCGCATATGGAAGCCTGCGACCGGGTGGTGGATCAGGCGCTGCGGGAAGCGGGCATGAGCCTGCAGGACGTAGATGCCCTGGCGGTGACGAAGGGACCGGGCCTGGTCGGTGCGCTGCTGACGGGCGTGAACTGTATGAAAGGACTGGCGTTCGCGGCGGGGAAGCCGCTGGTGGGCGTCAACCATATTGAAGGCCATGTAAGCGCCAACTATCTGAGCCATCCGGATCTTGAACCGCCCTTTCTGTGTCTGGTGGTTTCCGGCGGCCACAGCCACCTGGTGGAGGTTTCGGATTACGGAACCTATCACCTGCTGGGCCAGACGGTGGATGACGCGGCGGGAGAAGCCTTTGACAAGGCGGCCCGGGCGCTGGGCCTGCCCTATCCGGGAGGCCCGCGGATTGACAAGCTGGCGGAGGAGGGAAATCCGGAAGCCTTTACCCTGCCAAGTCCGAAAACGGACGGGCGGTATGATTACAGCTTCAGCGGGCTGAAAACCGCGTTCATGAACACGGTGCATACGCTGGAGCAGCGGGGAGAAACCCTGCCGAAGGCGGATCTGGCAGCCAGTTTCCGCCGGGCGGTATGCCGGGAACTGACGAACAAGGCCAGGCTCCTGCTGGAGGAACGCGGTCATGAAGGATATAACGGCTTTGCGCTGGCAGGCGGCGTGTCCGCCAACCGGGAACTCCGGCGGATGTCCGCGGCGATGTGTGAGGATCTGAAGATCCCCCTGTTTATGCCTGAACTGCATCTGTGCACGGATAACGGGGCGATGATCGGCAGCGCGGCCTATTACAGGCTGAAAAACGGAGAACTTGCGGGACTGGATCTGAATGCCATGCCCGCGCTCAGATTGGTATGACACACAAACTCCGGAGGGAATGTACGGGAATGATTGAAAGGCTGAAATTCTGGAACCAGTACGGGTGTCAGCCGGATGTATTCAGGCAGTACGGGGAAGCCGTCCGAAGAAGCAACCAGGGCACCCTGCAGGTGGTCAGCGTGATTGCTGTGATCGGATCCATCGTGATGGCCTGTTTCGGGTTCGCGACCCACCAGGTGCACGGCGGCATTTATTTCTGCCTGGGCATGCTGGCCGCCGGGATTGCCGCGGCGCTCTGCGCTTTCAGCGAAAAGCCTTCACAAGGGGCACTGCTGATTACAGGCTATCTTCTCGGAGCGGCGGTTTACGCCATGTCGATCTGGGCGGCCATCAGCTACGATACGGATGTTTTCTGGATCGGCGTCAGTCTGCTGGTGGGCGGTTACCTGTTTGACTATGCCTGGCGGATCGGCCTGCTGCAGATTGTGAGTTATGCGGCGCTGGAGATTTCCTGGCAGGCGCAGGGGATCCGGCAGGAATCGGTTCACAGTGCCTTTACTGCTCTGTATCTGGTGATCAGCCTGATTATGCTGTACACGCTGAACCGCTCCCGGGCGCTGCTGATTACGAGCCGGGAGGAAAGCCAGCACGCGGCGGACACGGATCAGCTGACCGGCCTGATGGCCCGCGCGGCGGCGCAGCAGGAAATTGAAAAGCATCTGAGGACCGACGAACACGGCGTGATGATGCTGCTGGACCTGGACGGTTTCAAGAGCGTGAACGATAAGCTGGGCCACCAGATGGGCGATAAGGTGCTGATTGAGGTGGCCACGGATATGAAGACCATGTTCCGCAACTCCGACGTGCTGAGCCGGCTGGGCGGAGACGAGTTTGTGATTTACCTGAAGAGTGTTCCCGGTAAGGAATGGGTGCTGGAACGCTCAGAACAGATGGTGCAGAAAATCTGCCGCGTGGTCGGCAGCGGCGCGGACGGAATCCGGGTGGCTGCCAGCGTCGGCATCGTCATGACGGATATGGTCGGCCGGACGTACGACGACCTGTACCGGGCGGCGGACATTGCCATGTATACCGCGAAAAACGCGGGCGGAAACAAAGCGCTCTTCTATACGGAAGAGATGAGAAAAAAACGGGAAGCCGCGGAGAGTTCCGGACAGAACACTGCCGAACCCGCCGGGGATGAGGCTCCGATAACAGACTGAGACAGCAGGAAAAGAAAAAAACATGAATGAATACCTGATTATCAGGGGTGCACGTGAGCACAACCTGAAGGACATTTCTCTGAAGATACCGAGAGACAGGCTGACGGTCATCACAGGACTGAGCGGCAGCGGAAAAAGTTCCCTGGCCTTCGATACGATTTACGCGGAAGGCCAGCGGCGCTATGTGGAAAGCCTGACCAGTTATGCCCGCCAGTTCCTCGGCCAGATGGACAAGCCGGATGTGGATTCCATTGAGGGCCTGAGCCCGGCTATTTCCATTGACCAGAAGACAACGGGACGGAATCCCCGTTCCACTGTAGGTACTGTGACGGAGATTCACGACTACCTGCGCCTGCTCTGGGCGCGGGTCGGCGTGCCGCACTGTCCGGTCTGCGGCCGGGAGATCCGGAAGCAGTCAGTGGACGAGATTGTGGACGCGGTCTGCGCCGCTCCGGAAGGAACGCGGATGCAGGTACTCAGTCCGCTTGTCCGCGGACGGAAGGGTGAACACAGGGATCTGCTTTCCTCCGCACGCAAAAGCGGCTATGTCCGTGTGCGGATTGACGGGCAGATGTATGACCTGGAGGACACGCCGGAACTTGACAAAAAGAAGAAGCATACCATCGAGATTGTGGTGGATCGTCTGATCCGCCGGGATACGGACGAGTTCCGCCACCGCCTTGCCGAGGATGTGGAAACCGCTGCGGTGCGGGGCGCGGGTCTGGTGATCATCGACTGCATGGAGCAGGGCGAAACGCTGTACAGCATGAACTATGCCTGTCCGGACTGCGGTGTGTCCATCGAGGAGCTGACGCCCCGGATGTTCTCCTTTAACAGTCCCTACGGTGCCTGCCCGGCCTGCAGCGGCCTGGGAATCCGGATGAAGATCAGCCGGGAAGCGATTTTCCTGGATGAGCGGGTGACCCTGCGGGAAGGCGCCATGAACCTGATGGGCTTCAACGCCTCGGAAGACAACGGAATCGCGGCGCAGTACTTCGGCGCGATGGGCAACAAGTACGGATTCACGCTGGATACGCCCCTGGAAAAGATCAACGAAGCGGGTATGGACGCCCTGCTTTACGGTACCGGGGACGACAAGATCAGCATTTCCTATGAAGGCGCCCACGGAACGCGGGAGTATACCACCAGCTTTGAGGGCATCATCCCGACCCTGGAAAGACGGTACCGGGAGACCACCTCGGACGCCATGAAGCAGGCCTATGAGGAATACATGGCGGAGGAAACCTGTCCGGAATGCGGCGGGCAGCGCCTGAAAGCGGAAGCCAGGGCGGTGACCGTGGGCGGAAAGAGCCTGCCCGAGGTCAGCGACATGAGCATCCGGCAGGCCCGGGAGTTCTTCGCGAACCTGGAGCTGGACGGAAACAACCGGATTATCGCGGCCCAGATCCTGAAGGAAATTGACGCCCGGCTGGGCTTCCTGTGCGATGTGGGCCTGGAATACCTGACCCTCAGCCGCGGCGCGGGGACGCTTTCCGGCGGCGAAGCGCAGCGGATCCGCCTGGCTACCCAGATCGGCAGCGCGCTGATGGGCGTAATGTATATCCTGGATGAGCCCAGCATCGGCCTGCACCAGCGGGACAACGCGAAACTGATCGCGACGCTCCGCCGGATGCGGGATCTGGGGAATACCGTCATCGTGGTGGAGCATGACGAGGAAACCATGCTGGCCGCGGACTGGATTGTGGACGTGGGTCCCGGCGCGGGACTGCACGGAGGCTATATTGTGGCGGAAGGCACGGCGAAGGATATCTGCGCCTGCCCGGAAAGCCTGACCGGTCAGTACCTGAGCGGGAAAAAGGTGATCCCGGTGCCGAAGACCCGTCGGAAGCCGACCGGCTGGCTGACGGTCCGGGGAGCCGAGGAACATAACCTGAAGCATATTGACGTCAGGATTCCGCTGGGCGTGCTGACCTGCGTAACGGGCGTCAGCGGCAGCGGCAAGAGCAGCCTGGTCAATGAGATTGTCTATAAACAGCTGGCACGGAAGCTGAACCGGGCCAAGACCCGTCCCGGCCGGTTTGAAAGCATGGAGGGGCTGGAACAGCTGGACAAGATCATCATGATCGACCAGAGCCCCATCGGACGGACGCCCCGGAGCAATCCGGCCACCTATACCGGCCTGTTTGACCTGATCCGCAGGCTCTTTGCCCTGAGCCCTGAGGCAAAAGCCAGGGGTTACAAGGAAAACCGTTTCTCCTTCAACGTGAAGGGCGGCCGCTGCGAAGCCTGCCAGGGCGACGGTATGAAGCGGATTGAGATGCACTTCCTGCCGGACCTGTATGTGCCCTGTGACGTCTGCCAAGGTCACCGCTACAACCGGGAAACCCTGGAGGTTACCTGGCAGGGAAAGAATATCAGCGAAGTACTGGACATGACTGTGGAGGAAGCCCTGGGCTTCTTCGAAAACCATCCCCAGATCATGCGCAAGCTGGAAACGCTGTATGATGTGGGCCTGGGCTATATGAAGCTGGGACAGGCGTCCACGACGCTCTCCGGCGGCGAGGCGCAGCGTGTGAAGCTGGCGACGGAACTGAGCCGCAGGGCGACCGGCAAGACCATTTACCTGCTGGACGAGCCGACCACCGGCCTGCACATGGCGGACGTGGACCGGCTGATCCAGGTGCTTCAGCGCCTGACGGACGCGGGCAATTCGGTGCTGGTCATCGAGCATAACCTGGATGTCATCAAGGTATCGGATTATATTATTGACCTGGGGCCGGAAGGCGGCAGCGGCGGCGGTACCGTCGTGGCGGAAGGTGCGCCGGAACAGGTGGCTGAAGTCAGGGAATCCTATACCGGGGAATACCTGAAAAAGGTGCTTTGAGCGCAGGACGCGGAACCGCTGTGTCCATTGACAGGTACGGTCCGGACGGCTACAATGAACATGCGTGAGAAGTGATTTCTGAACATGGGAATACAAAGCGGAACGAACGGGAATAAACCCGAAAGGAGATGATACGATGGCTTGTACCGCGCTTGTCGGCATCAACTGGGGTGACGAAGGAAAAGGCAGGATGGTAGACCTGCTGGCGGAAGCTTTCGATATTGTTGTCAGATTCCAGGGCGGTGCCAACGCAGGCCATAAGATTATCAACAAATTCGGCAAATTTGACCTGCACCTGCTGCCCTCCGGCGTATGCCGTCCCGGGGTGGTCAATATTCTGGGAAACGGCGTCGCGCTGGATCCGGAGACCCTGATCAAGGAGATTGCGGATCAGAAGGGAATCGAGATTACGCCTGAGAACCTGATGATCAGCGAACGGGCGTCCCTGCTCCTGCCCTGGCACAGGGAGCTGGACGTGCTGGAGGAAGCCCGGCTGAAGGATAAGCGGGACGGCTCCACCAAACAGGGTATCGCGCCCTTCTACTCCGACAAGAACCAGAAAAAGACCATCCTGGCCGGAGAACTGTTCTATCCGGAACGCCTGAAGAAGCACGTGAAGGAGCTGTGCGCCTGGAAGAACCTGACGCTGGAAAAGATCTACGGCGCCAAACCGGCTTCCGAAAAGGAACTGATGGCCTGGCTGAATGAATACTGCGAGCAGATCAAACCGTTTATCAAAAATACGCGGGATTACCTGATCAAGGCGGACAGCGATCATAAGCGCATCCTGTTTGAGGCGCAACTGGGCGCCCTTCGGGACCTGGACTTCGGTATTTATCCTTACACGACTTCGGTCAGCACCCTGGCTTCCTACGCCCCGATCGGCGCAGGCGTGCCCGGCGTGGAGGTGGACCGGGTGATCGGCGTAATCAAGGCATACTCCACCTGCCTCGGAGACGGTCCTTTCGTGACCGAGTATACCGGGGAAAAGGGAGATCAGTTCCGCAAGATGTGCGGCGAGGACGAGCCGGAAGGCGGACGCATTGTCCGCATCGGGCCGATCGACCTGGTGGCCAGCAAGTACGGCACGGAGACGCAGGCGGCTACGGAACTGGCCCTGACAAAGCTGGATATGCTCAGCGACCTGGAGGAGATCCCGCTGTGCGTCGGCTACAAGCTGGACGGCCAGGTGCTGACGGATATGCCCTTCCCCGCGGCGCTGGACCGGTGCGAACCGGTGTATGAGACCATGAAGGGCTGGAAATGCAATATTTCCGGGGTCCGCAACTGGTGGGACCTGCCGGAGGAAGCCAAGGCCTATGTGAACCGTATTGAACATGCTGTCGGCTGCGTGATCCGCTGGATTTCCGTCGGACCGGAACGGCACAGCATTATTCGCAGGGGATAACGATCCGTATTCTGATGCAGCTTTCCGCGATGCGGAAGGCTGCATTTTTATCCCGGAGGAGGGCTGTTTCCCTGTAATGCTTGACTCGCTTATGTTACCGGTGCTATAATGCTATGTATTTTTTACCGATATGAGGTACGATTTCTGGGAGGGATTCGATGTCCGGGCATTCCAAGTGGCACAATATTCAGGCGAAAAAGGGCAAGGCAGACGCGCAGCGCGGTGCGGTTTTTACAAAGATCGGCCGTGAAATCGCCATCGCAGTTCGTGAAGGAGGCGCCAATCCGGAGTCCAATGGCAAGCTGCGGGATATTATCGCCAAAGCCAAGGCCAACAATATGCCTAACGATAACATTCAGCGCTCCATCAAGAAGGCGAGCGGTGAACTGAGCAACGTGGTCTATGAAGAGATCACCTACGAAGGTTATGCGCCCGGCGGTGTTGCTGTCATCGTGGACTGCATTTCCGACAACCGCAACCGCACCGCCAGCGACGTGCGTCACTGCTTCGCCAAGTACGGCGGAAACCTGGGCACCACCGGCTCCGTCGGTTTCATGTTTGATGAACGCGGCGTGCTCGTGGTTGAGCGGGAACCCGGCAGCGACGAGGACGAGATGATGATGATCGCCCTGGAAGCCGGCGCCGAGGACGTGAAGGTGGATGACGATGTCTTCGAGATCGTGACCGCCCCCAACGACTTCAGCACTGTCCGGGAGAACCTGGAAAAGCAGGGAATCACCTTCCTCTCCGCTGAGGTTGCCAAGATTCCGCAGAACACCGTGGCCGTTTCCGATCCGGATACCGTCCTGAAGATCCAGAAGATGCTGGACCTGTTGGAGGAGAACGACGACGTGCAGAATGTCTATCACAACGCGGATCTGCCGGAAGAAGATGAAGAAGACGAATAATTCGTCTTCTTCAATTCAGAATTCAGAATGAATTGCTCAGCATGACAATGTACCCGATCATCTGATATCGGAACGTTGGAATGGTTATGAGTATATATACAGCCCGAGAGTGGGCGTGAAGGCCGATATCCGGGCAGCCGGATATCGGCTTGTTCTTTCTCTGTAGAACAAAGGAGGATTTCCGCATGACGATGCTGGACATTATCGAAAAGAAAAAGTTCGGGCAGGAGCTGACAAAGGAGGAGATTACCTTCTTTGCGCAGGCGGCTGCGGAAAAGTCTGTGCCGGATTACCAGCTTTCCGCCCTGCTGATGGCCATCCGCCTGAACGGCATGACCGATCAGGAAACAACAGACCTGACCCTGGCCATGCGGGATTCCGGGGATATCGCGGATCTGTCCGGGATTCCCGGCATCAAGGTGGACAAGCATTCCACCGGCGGCGTGGGAGATACCACCACGCTGGTGCTGGCACCCCTGGTGGCGGCCTGCGGAGCGCCTGTGGCCAAGATGAGCGGCCGGGGCCTGGGCCATACCGGCGGCACGCTGGACAAGCTTGAATCCATTCCCGGCCTGAGCGTTGCCCTGCCCGTGGAGGATTTTATCCGCCAGGTAAAGGAAATCGGTGTGGCGGTTGTCGGCCAGACCGGGCATCTTGCGCCTGCGGACAAGACGCTGTACGCCCTGCGGGACGTGACCTCCACTGTGGACTCCCTGCCCCTGATCGTTTCCTCCATTCTCAGCAAAAAGCTGGCGGCCGGATCTGACGCGATTGTGCTGGACGTGAAGACGGGTTCCGGCGCGATTATGCATACGCTGGAAGACAGCCTGAAACTGGCGCAGAACATGGTCCGGGTCGGCGAACTGGCCGGTAAGCCCATCGTGGCGCTGGTCAGCGGCATGGATCAGCCCCTGGGAACCCATGTGGGCAATGCCCTGGAAGTGAAGGAAGCCATTGATATCCTGGCCGGCCGTGCCGGCGGGGATTTGTTGGAGGTTTCCCTGACGCTGGGCGGCTTTATGCTGCATCTGGCCGGAAAAGCGGAAACGCCGGAGGACGGACAGAAAATGATGAAGCAGGCCATCGACTCCGGTGCGGGCCTGCAGAAGCTGAAGCAGATGATTGCTGCCCAGGGCGGCGATCCGTCTGTCTGTGACGATGTGACCCGCCTGCCCCAGGCAAAGGTGATCCGCCCTGTGGCCTGCGGCGTGTCCGGCTGGGTGACAAAGATGGATACCATGGCGCTGGGCCTTGCCGCCCAGGCGATGGGCGCCGGCCGGCTGAAGGTGGACGATGAACTGGACTATTCTGTGGGCTTTGTGCTGCAGGTCCGGATCGGTGACCGGGTGGAAGCCGGTACCCCGCTGTGCGTGCTGCATGCGCGCAGCGAGGAGGACGCGGACCGGGCGGAGGCTGCGATCCGCGCTGCCATTACGTTCGGACAGGAGCCCTGCGGCCGGGTGCCCAATTTCTTCGCGGTGGTGACAAAGGACGGCATCCGCAGGCTGGAGGCGGATGAATGAACAAGGTTTTCCGGCAGGGAATCCGTCACGGGATTCCGATTGCCCTCGGTTATCTGAGTGTTTCTTTTGCCTTCGGCATGAAGGCGGTGGGCGACGGCCTCACCGTGCTGCAGGCGGTTCTGATCTCCATGACCAATGTGACCAGCGCGGGCCAGATCGCCGCGGTGCCGCTGATGGTGGGCGGCGCGTCCCTGGCGGAGATGGCGCTGACCCAGCTGACAATCAACCTGCGCTACGCGCTGATGAGCCTGTCTCTCAGCCGGAAGCTGGACGGGAGCATGGGTACCCTCCAGCGCATGATTTTCTCTTTTGCCAATACGGATGAAATCTTTGCCGTTGCCTCTTCACAACCGGGAAAGGTAGGCAAGTATTATCTCTACGGCCTGATGCTGACGCCGTGGATCGGCTGGTCCCTGGGAACCTTCCTGGGTGCCGCGGCCGGCACGCTGCTGCCGGAGTTTGTCCGCACGGCGCTGGGCATTGCTATCTACGGTATGTTCCTGGCCATTATTCTGCCTCCGGCGCGCAAGAGCCGCCCGGTACGCTTTGTGGTGCTGGCAGCGGTGGCGATGAGCCTTTGCTTCCATTATATTCCCGGACTGAATACGGTTTCCTCCGGGTTTGTGATTATCATCTGCGGCGTTGCCGCCGCCGCGCTGGGAGCCTGGCGGTTCCCGGCGGAGGAGGATGCCGCATGAAGTGGAGTATGTTTCTGCCTTACCTGGCTGTGACAGCCGGAGTGACTTATCTGATCCGTATGCTGCCGCTGACGGTTTTCCGCCGGGAGATCAAAAGCCGGTTTGTCCGGTCTTTCCTGGCCTATATTCCGTACGCGGTGCTGGGAGCCATGACCTTTCCGGACGTGTTTTATTCCACGGGGGATATGCGTACAGCCATCTGCGGCGTCGCGGTGGCGGTGCTGCTTGCCTGGCGGGGACGGAGCCTGCTGACGGTGGCCGTGGCCGCCTGCTGTGCGGTGGCGCTGGCCCAGGGATTCCTGCTGCTGGTATAAACAGCTGAATGAGGAGGACGGTACGATGGGTTTACAGGAAAGATTGTCCGCCTGCCTGAGGCAGGCTGTGGAGAACCATGAAGCGGCGGGCGTCAGCCTGCTGGTCCTGAAGGACGGCAAAGAACTCTGCCATGCCCGGGAGGGATACGCGGATATCGCGGCGGGAAAACAGCTGCGCCGGGATTCCATTTTCCGCCTGTACAGCCAGTCCAAGCCGGTGACGGCTGCGGCGGCGATGATCCTTGTAGATCGGGGGATCCTGGACCTGATGGCGCCGGTGGATCAGTACCTGCCGGGCTTTGCCAATCCCCGTGTGGTGGAGGCGGACGGGACGGTACATCCCGCGGTCCGCGGACCGTGGATCCTGGATCTGCTGGGAATGACCTCGGGCACGTGCTATCCGGACGCGGATCCGGCGGGACAGTATGCCGCCCGTGTGTTTGATGAAAACCACGCGCAGATTCTCGCCGGCGGCGGAATGAACACGCTGGATTTCTGCAACCGGCTGGGGGAACAGCCGCTGGCCTTCGAACCGGGCACCCGCTGGCGTTACGGAACCAGCGCGGATATCCTGGGCGCGGTGATTGAGGCGGCGTCCGGCAAGCGCTTCAGCGATTTCCTCCGGGAGGAGCTGTTTGAGCCTCTCGGCATGAAGGATACGGCTTTCTGGGTGCCGGAGGAGAAACGGGACAGGCTGGTGACCTGTTACAAGCGGGTGCCCGGCAGCCTGGAAACCTTCAGCAGTCTTCATCTGGCGGTGGGTGTGTACGACCGGGAGCCGGCATTTGAGTCCGGCGGTGCGGGACTGGTTTCCACCCTGGACGATTACGCAGCCTTTGCCGGCATGCTGATGAACGGCGGCAAGGCGGCCGGCCGGCGGATTCTTTCCGAGGCGGCGGTACGGTATATGACGACGCCGCAGCTGACCGGGAACGTCCGGAAGGATGTCTGGGACAGCCTGGGCGGATACAGTTACAGCTGCCTGATGCGGGTCTGCGATCATCCGGGGCGGGCAGCGATGTTCACCGTGAAAAACGAATACGGCTGGGACGGCTGGCTGGGAACTTATTTCGCGAACCTGCCGGACCAGGGGATCACCTTCCTTCTGGCCCAGAACGTAACGGACATGGGAACGGGAGCGGTGACCCGGAAATGCCGGAGTATTCTGGCCGCGTGTTTGGACTGCTGATGTATCAGCAGTCCTATTTTCTTTACAATCCGGTAAAAAATTGTATAATGAATCCATCCGCATATGTTGAGCGCCGGGAGCATCCGCACCGGACGCAGGAAAACGCGGAAATATATTTTGACGACGGGTATCCTGAGTGAACCCGAACGGAGGTAAAACTATGTCTGGAAGAATTGCATCAAAAAAAGTACGGTACATGTGCCTGATCGCTGTATTCATTGCGATCGAACTACTGCTGAAGCTTTCAGGTCTGGGTAATATCCCGATCAACCCCATCCTGAATGTTACGCTGCTGACGATCCCGGTTGCGATCGGCGCTATTTTACTGGGGCCGCTTGCCGGGACAATTCTCGGAGCTGTTTTTGGAGCAACAAGCTTTATTCAGCCCATGTCTCCCATGGTTGCGGCTTTTATTCCGATCAGTCTTCCCCATACAATTGTGCTGTGCGTCTGCATGCGGGCACTGATGGGATTCTGCGTCGGATGGATCTTCAAGCTTTTCCAGAAGATTGACAAAAAAAGAGTGTTCTGCTACTTCGGGGCATCCTTTTTCACAGCCTTTTTAAACACATTATTCTTTATGGGATATCTTGTGCTTGCTTTTTATAACACTGAGTATGTGACAGAGAGGATTGTCAAGCTTGGCGCAATGAATCCCCTGCACTTTGTAATCCTGTTTGTTGGTATCAATGGACTGTTTGAGCTTGTAACAACAACGATCATAGGCGGCGGAGTTTCCAAAGGCGTTGATTACGCTATCAACAGAAAGCTGAAGAGAGGATAAACAGACAATGATTCTGACCATGGACATCGGGAATACCAATATCAAGACCGCTCTGTTCGACGGAAAAGAAATGTATAAATACTGGCGTATGTCCACCAATATTACGTCCACATCGGATGAATACGGTGTACGCCTGATGTCCATGTTTGCCCATGAGGGCGTCTCCCCGGATGTGGTGGAAGGCATTGTGGTTTCCAGCGTGGTGCCGACAATCAACTACACGATTGAGCACATGCTGCTGAACTACATCGGCAAAACGCCGCTGTTCGTGGCTCCCGGGGTCAAAACCGGTATCAACATCAAGTATGAAAATCCCCGGGAGCTGGGCAGCGACCGGATTGCCAACGCGGTAGCCGCCTATGACGAATACGGGGGGCCATGCATTTTCATCGACTTCGGTACTGCCACCACCTTCGGTGTGGTGGATCAGGAAGGGTCGTTCCTGGGCGGTACCATCTGCCCCGGCATCAAGCTGAGCAGTGAGGCGCTGGTGACCGGTACCGCAAAACTGCCGCGGTTCGAACTGAACCGGCCGGAAAACGTCATCGGACGATCCACCCTCACCAACCTGCAAAGCGGTATGTATTACGGTTATGTCGGCCTGGTGCGCAATATCGTGCGCAAGATCCGGCAGGAGCTGGGGGAGGACGCCTACGTGGTGGCCACCGGCGGTATGGCGCTGATGATTGCTGAGGAAAGCAATGTCATTGATAAACTGGACGGCCTGCTGACCCTCAAGGGCCTGCGGCTGATCTACGAACGGAATCGGACGGAAGGATGAACCGCTGAGGATCTCCCGCGGTGAGTCATTTACCGAAGATAAAAGCGACCTGAACGAGTCAAACGAAGCAAGCGGCAGGCTGAAGCGCCAGCGATGCCTGCTGTGCAGACCAAGATTGCGGGACAGTCGCGCAGATTGAGATTGCGGAGGATAAAGGAAAATGAAAGAGGTTGTGCTGGGACTGCTTGGACTGGGAAACATCGGCGGAGGCGTATGGGACCTGATCCGGGAATTCGGTGGGGAAGTCAGCAAGCGTACGGGCGTGAAGCTCGTGGTAAAGAAGGCCCTTGTGCTGGACAAGAAGATTCACAGGGGCAAGGAAGTACCGGATGAGGTGCTGACCACAGACAAGAATGATATCCTGGAGGATCCGGAGATTGATATCGTCTGCGAATTCCTGGGCGGAGAACAGCCTGCGGCTTCCATGATGCTGCGCGCGCTGGAAAACGGAAAGTCCGTTGTCACCGCGAACAAGATGGCCCTTTCCCTCCATTTTGATGAACTGCGGGAAATGGCGAAGAAGACTGGCGCCGGCCTGTACTACGAAGCCAGCGTCGGCGGTGCGATCCCGATCATCAACGCGATCCAGACGCCTCTGATTGCCAACCACATCGAACAGATGATGGGTATTGTGAACGGCACGACCAACTACATCCTGACCCGGATGGCGGCGGAAGGCGCCGAATATGAAACCGTACTGAAGGACGCCCAGCGCCTTGGCCTGGCGGAACCCAACCCCACGGCGGACGTGGAAGGCTATGACGCGGCCTATAAGCTGAGCATCCTGGGTTCCCTGGCATTCCACAGCCGGGTGCTGGTGGAAAATGTGTACCGCGAGGGTATCACCAAAGTCAATTCCGAGGATATCGCCTTTGGCCGTGAAATGGGCTATGTGCTGAAGCTGCTGGCCATCGGCAAGGATAACGGCGATTCCATTGAAGCACGCGTGCATCCGGCTTTCCTGCCCGCGGATCATCCGCTGGCCCGGGTGGACGGTTCCCTGAACGCTGTGTATCTCTACGGCCATTCCTTCAAGGACATGATGCTGGAAGGCCGCGGCGCCGGAGACGCTCCGACCGCCAGCGCCATTGTGGGCGACATTGTCCAGGCGGCCCAGAACGCGGTTCATCCCATGCCTGTTATGCGGAAGGACCCGCTGCCCGTTGCGGACGACTGGTACAGCAAGTATTTCATCCGTATGAAGGCCAAGGACGCCCCCGGCGTGCTGGCTGAAGTGGCCGGCCTGCTGGCGAAGGAAGAAATCTCTGTTTCCGCCATGACCCAGAAGGACGCCGGTCCGGACGGAAAGGCCACCCTGATCATCATTACGCACATGGCGCCCGAAAAGGCGGTGCAGCGCGTGGTGAAGGCCCTGAACCCCGAAATCTGCAAAGTGGAGAATGTTATCCGGGTAGAAGGATGATGATTCATTTTATTCTGCAGACCTACAGAATGATCAATTGTGAATTATGAATTGTGAATTAAAAAACACCTGGATTCTTTTCGATCTGGACGGAACGCTGACCCAGTCTGAGGAAGGTATCTGGAACTGCGCGAAACACGCGGCGAAGGAAATGGGTTTTCCCGAACCGGACGCAGCGACCCTGCGCAAGTTCATCGGGCCGCCGCTGCTTCATTCCTTCCGGACCTATCTGGGCATGACCCAGGAACAGGCGGAGGAAGCGCAGAAGATCTATCGCGCCCGGTATACCACTGTCGGGATGTATGAAAACCGGGTGTATCCGGGCGTGCGCACCATGCTCCGGACGCTCTGGAAACAGGGAGCGAAGCTGGGCGTCGTGACCGGCAAACCTGCCTATCCCACCGGAAAGATCCTGGAACACTTCGGTTTCGACCGTTTCCTTTCCACGGTGGTCTGCGCGACGGACGCTCGTGCTGAAAAAGTGCATCTGATCCGTGAAGCCCTGCCGGCGGATTGCGGCGAAGCCTGGATGATCGGCGACCGCTGCTTTGATATGGAAGGCGGCAAGGCTGCGGGAATCCATACCCTCGGTGTGACCTACGGCTACGGCAGTGAACAGGAGCTGCTGGAAACCGGCGCGGAGAAAATTGCGCATACGCCGGCGGAGATCCTGTCTGTTCTCTGTCCGGAAGCAAAGCCGGAACGCGGCGCTTTCCTGTCTGTGGAAGGACTGGACGGCAGCGGCAAGGGAACCCAGATTGAACGGCTTTCCGACGCCCTGGACCGCTGGGGATTTGAAGTGGTGCATACCCGGGAGCCCGGCGGTACGCCTATCGGGGAAAAGATCCGGGAGATCCTGCTGGACAGAGAGAACACCGGAATGACGGATGTGACGGAAGCTTTGCTGTATGCGGCTTCCCGTGCGCAGCATGTCAGGGAGAAGATCCTGCCGGCCGTGGCGGAGGGCAAGGTGGTGCTCTGCGACCGGTTCCTGGATTCCTCCGTGGCCTATCAGGGCGGCGGCAGACAGCTGGGAATTGATGAAGTGCTGGCGATTAACGCACCGGCGGTCAACGGGACCCTGCCGGATCTGACAGTTTATCTGGATATTAATCACCGGGAGGCGCTGCGGCGCCGCTGTGCGGCCAGCGAACCGGACCGGATGGAAATGGAGGCGGACAGCTTCCATGCCCGGGTCGAGGACGGCTATCATCAGCTGATTGCCCGGGATCCTGAACGTTTTGTGGTGGTGGATGCGTCCGGTTCCCGTGACGAAATCGCCGCTGAGATACAGGAAAAAGTATTGACCCGCCTGATGGAGAACGAAAAGTGAGCGAACGCATCGTAGTCGGCATGAGCGGAGGTGTGGATTCCTCTGTCGCGGCCCTGCTTCTGAAGGAGCAGGGTTATGACGTTGTGGGCGTTTTCATGAAAAACTGGGAGGAAGAGGATATCAACGGCACCTGCACCGCGGAGGAAGACTGGCGGGATGTGCGGGATGTCTGCGACCTGATCGGTATTCCGTATTACAGCATCAATTTCGCCAAAGAATACTGGGATCGGGTTTTTTCCTATTTCCTGAAGGAATACCGGGCAGGACGTACCCCCAATCCGGACGTGCTGTGCAACCGGGAAATCAAGTTTAAGGCTTTTCTGGACTTTGCCATGACGCTGGGAGCGACCCGTATGGCGACCGGGCACTTTGTGCGCACGAATGAGGCGGGACAGCTGCTGAAGGGAACCGATCCGAATAAGGATCAGAGTTATTTCCTTTATATGGTCCATGCGGAGCAGCTGAAGAAAGCCATTTTCCCGGTGGGCGGCATGACCAAGGAACAGGTGCGGCAGATCGCCGCGGACCGCGGCCTTCCGGTCAGCAAAAAGAAGGATTCCACGGGTGTGTGCTTTATCGGGGAACGGAATTTCAAAAAGTTCCTGTCGGAATACCTGCCGGCACAGCCCGGAGATATGGTTTCTCCGGATGGAGAAGTGGTCGGACGTCATGACGGCCTGATGTACTATACCCTCGGCCAGCGCCGCGGACTGGGAATCGGCGGCCGGGGAGACGGCCGCAGCTGGTTTGTGATCGGCAAGGATCTGGAAAAGAACCGGCTGCTGGTGGCCCAGGGAGAGGATCATCCCATGCTCTACAGTACCCGGAGCATTGCGGAGGATGTGACCTGGGTGGGAGAAGCGCCCCTGCGGGAAGGGAAAACCATGACCTGCATGGCGCACTACCGCTACCGCCAGCCGGACCAGCCGGTGGAGGCCACCCTGAAGGACGGAAAGCTGCTGCTGCATTCCCTCACGCCGCAGCGGGCGGTGACGCCCGGGCAGAGCGCGGTGCTGTATCAGGGTGATGTCTGTCTTGGCGGTGGCATTGTGACTGAGGTTGTTGATCCGGGCAGCGTTGACCCGGATAAGCATATATATTATTAAAGGAAAAACTGATTCAATGAGTCCGTCAGATGCCGCATGGCTTTTGGTCGGAGGGTTGCGCTGATCCTGATAATTCAACACGCTAAATCGATAAATCTTTGCAATCATAGCGATGAGAAGGACGCCGGCAGGTGAACGGGTGAATGAATCAGTGTTTCCTGAAAACACAGGAGGAAATGACCCATGGAAAAACGGAAGAAACTGGCTCTATCCACGCAGATCTTTATCGCCCTGGTCCTGGCGATAGGCGCAGGTATCGCGCTGACGGGAAACCCTGATTTCGCCAAAAGCTACATTAAACCCTTCGGTACGATATTCCTGAACCTGATCAAGTGGATCGTATGTCCGCTGGTTTTCTTCTCCATCATGGCGGGTGTGGTGTCCATGCGGGACATCAAAAAGGTCGGCGTCATCGGCGGCCGGACCATCCTGTACTATATGTGTACCACCGCTTTCGCGGTAGCGATCGGCCTGCTGTTTGCCAATCTGCTCAAAGGCATTTTCCCGGTTCTGTCCACAGCGGAGCTGTCCTATGAACCGGCTGCGACTTCTGTTAACTTTATGGATACCCTGGTGGGCATCTTCCCGTCCAACTTCCTCAAACCCTTTGTGGACGCGAATATGCTGCAGATCATTGTTTCCTCCCTGTTCATCGGTTTTGCCCTGATCCTGATCGGACACCGGTTCGATATGGAGTTCAAGGCGGTGGATATCTGCAATGATGTTTGCATGAAAGCTATGGAAATGATCCTGAAGCTTTCTCCCATCGGCGTCTTCTGCCTGCTCTGCCCGGTGGTGGCGGAGAACGGACCGGCTGTGCTGGGTTCCCTGGCCAAGGTGTTGCTGGTGGCTTATATGTGCTATATCGTGCATGCGGTTGTAGTGTATTCCATTTCCGTGAAGACCATGGGCGGCGTCAGCCCCCTGAAGTTCTTCAAGGGCATGCTGCCGGCGATCATGATGGCTTTCTCTTCCGCCTCTTCTGTGGGAACCCTTCCCCTGAACATGGAGTGCAGTGAGAAGCTGGGCGCGGATAAGGAAGTTACTTCCTTCGTGCTGCCGCTGGGCGCAACCATCAACATGGACGGTACCGCCATCTACCAGGGCGTGTGCGCGGTGTTCATCGCTTCCTGCTTCGGCATCAGCCTGACCTTCTCCCAGATGCTGACCATCGTGCTTACAGCCACGCTGGCTTCCATCGGTACGGCGGGTGTTCCCGGTGCCGGAATGGTCATGCTGGCCATGGTGCTTCAGTCTGTCGGCCTGCCGGTGGAAGGCATTGCGCTGGTGGCCGGTGTGGACCGGATCTTTGACATGGGACGTACGGTAGTGAATATCACCGGCGACGCCTCCTGCGCTCTGGTTGTTTCCAACCTCCAGCGCAAAAGAGCAGCGAAAAAAGCTGACGCCTGATCAGATATAAACGGATGCCCGCGGGAAACAGAATGCTCCCGCGGGCATTTTTACGTGATAAAAGGAAAAGACTCGTCTGGCAGAGAAATCATGAAAGACGAAACAGTACTGCATGATTATATATATGAAAGAAGAGGGATCGGATGAAGATCTATGACATTACCCAGGAACTGTTTACCTGCTGTGTCTATCCCGGGGATCCGTCTCCGGAAAGACAGGTCAAACTCAGGATTGCGGACGGGGCGATGTGCAATCTGACCGCGTTCCAGATGTGCGCGCATAACGGAACCCATGTGGACGCACCCTATCATTTCGTGAATGAGGGGAAAACCATCGACCAGGTGGATATGGAAAGATGGATCGGCCTGGCCTATGTTACGGCGCATGAAGGAGCCATCTCGGCAGAGGACGCCCGGCAGATGCTGGAAAAAGCCGGGACGCTGAATCCTGAAGCGGTGAAGCGGATCCTGGTGAAGGGCGAAGCTGTGATGACGGAAGAAGCGGCGAAGGTTTTCACGGAAGCCGGGATCCTGCTCTTCGGCAATGAATCCCAGACGGTGGGTCCTCTGGATGCGCCCATGAAGGTGCACCTGATCATGCTGGGAGCGGAAATCGTGCTCCTGGAGGGGATCCGCCTCGGAAAGGTGCCGGAGGGAGTCTACCTGCTGAATGCCGCTCCGCTGAATCTGGGAGGAGCGGACGGAGCTCCCTGCCGGGCTGTTCTGCTGGACCTGGAAGGGAACTGATTATGTATCCCGAACAAATTGGGGTTGATACAGAGGGGCAGACCCAAAACCTGGACCAAAACACGAACATTCATCAAGGCAAATCACGCATCGTCCGGAAGCGTTGATTTGCCTGAATTTTTTTCAAAAAAAGCGCCAAAAAGTGCTTGACAAAGGCTTGCCACTTTGATATTCTATCCAAGCTCGCTTGCGGGAAACCGCGGGAAAGAGCGAAGCGA